>Ga0123352_10004657_pt1 | contig 20274 bp, 10 predicted proteins | sample TergutLab28metaG_FD_89700 | JGI IMG/M metagenome (GOLD analysis project Ga0123352, IMG submission 89700) | Labiotermes labralis P1 segment gut microbial communities from Petit-Saut dam, French Guiana - Lab288 P1 | ecosystem: Host-associated > Arthropoda: Insects > Digestive system > Gut ...
TATTTGCTGTAACTTCTCTGTCTGTATGTACTGCTTGATTCCACAACACTGTAACATCTCCCTCTTCACACACTGGCTTGGGCATGTGTGTGTACCATTTGTCTGTAGTTTCAATAACTAAGGCTCTGCATATTGAGTAATGCAAATGTGTACAAACTTTATCGTGTCTCATTAAATATTCGTTCTTTGCCAAAATGGGACATCCCGAAGTTAAGTTATTATTATTAATATTATTATTATTATCAAAAACAAGGGAGTTCCAAACTAAAACTAAGTGTATATTTTCTGATTATGGAGACACGGATGTTCCTCTGGAAGTAACTGTGTTCGAAACTTCGCTGGTAATTATTCTGTCGTGACTTAGGCATAGTTTATATATATTTATTTTATCGCGTCTGTCAATATTTCTTCATGTATTTCATGAAGCGTGTGGTTGAATAATAACGAATGGCTTATAATTAGTAGAAAATAATCTGAAAAATGTTGTTGGTGACTTAAGTAGGGGTAATAGCCTGATCTTTTCTTGAAGGAACTGACGGAAATACTGGGAGGTTACTACCATGGCAGAGATTCGAAACCGGAATATTCTCCCAGAAAAGTAGGAGTGCTGTTTATCCAACCATGAGTTTAGATGTCGCGTTCTTCTTACTTTACTACACGACCTGTTATCAGCCGCGTAATAAAGTAAGCTGCTACATGATGCAGAGAGTACGGTTATTGCACGGGATTCGAAATTAGGAGAATATGGTGGGCAGGCGTAGTAACGTACTATGCCAGCATTCTTATGGAGGGACTGAGAGTCGTCGCGAAATGCTCAACTTGCGATAAACAGCTTAAGTGCCTACATTTAAATATGATATGTGAAGGCGAAGCAGTATCTCAGAACTCTCGGTCCAGTCTGAGGACAACCCATTCACGTTGGCCTCCCACATAAGGTTTAGTTTCAAAGAATTTTCGGAACATCACACTAAGTCTTTAGAGCGAAAAAAATTTGTGAGAAGAACAGAGTTTCTGTCACTTGAGGTTTAGTGCATACGTCATTATCGTAACCTCAGTTGATATACAGGAGCCAGTAAATTATTTTGAAGTTATTAACTCCGTGCCTTTTTTTCTGAACATTCAGTTACGAGGCCAAGTCAATGTACAAGTTAAAAAAATCTCTAAAAGTATGGCCTTTCACCACTTCTACATATTTCTGCACGTCTGTGCTATAATCAGGGGTGGCACAGAAGTGTCTATGACAAGACTTAATTAAAACGGAATTTTAACCATCCTGCATAATTTATATAGTCTACATAAAAGCTGCAAAAATCAATATGATATGTATGAAAATGTTTTATAATGGACTATACTCATACTATGTTTATTTGCGTCAGCCACCTTGCACTTTAAATTTAGCTGCTGGGTGTCTTATACAGTGAGAATTGCAGATGTGTTTAATTATATTTTAAGAAAATGTAATTTAATGTACGAAATTCCCTGAGGATGGCACAGACGTGCAACAACGTGTAGGAGTGGTGAAAATCCATACTTTTATGTGTGTAATTTGTGAATTGACTTGGCTTGATAAATGCCCGTAGAGACTTGTGAGAGTGCATGTTGGCTATAGACAGATGAGAAATACATGAAACATTTCAGTGCAAATCCCTGAAGGAAAGGAACCACCAGTGAAGTCCACGTACAGAAGCAAGAATAATCTTCTATAAAGGAGCGCTATATGAGAATATGGCTTGCCAACAAGGTGCTCGGTAGAGTTTCCAGGACTTCTGTGAACACGGAAATGAAACTTCGGCTGCCATGAGTTGCAACGAATTTCTTTACCAAATTCACGATATTGAGTTTCTACAAGGAGTCTTGATTTGAGTCTAAGCTTCGTCAGAGAGCGTATGTGATTCCGCGGCAGCAGAATTGGGTGGGGACCTAGAAATCTACCCGGCCAGAATTGACGCATCCCTGGGAAAACGGACATTGAAACGAATATTGGTGTGCGGTGTTACGATAAGATTAAGTTGGTCTTGGAGAAGAGTGTTGATTGTGTCGTTGGTAGTGCGAAGAGTGGAGGTAAAACCTGGGTCATCGGTCGGGCAAGATATGTTTCACTAAATACTGAAACAAGTGAAACACCAAGGAAGGGAAAGTGATGTGTTTCAGAAGTTATTTGCAATCCATAATAGAGAGATCGATGAAGTGAGAAAAGGAATTAAAGAATTTGGAGTAGAATTGGAAGAACTAACTGAGGTAGTAAGAGAAGTTATTTCAGATTATAAACGGAAGGAGCAGTGAGAAAGAGTGAGGTCGAAGCAGCAAGTGATGCTTTGTACAATAGGCCATCTGGAAGAAGACAGGGAAAGGAGTAATACTGTGATTTTTGGACTGGAAGAGAATGTAAAAGAGAGATTTGATGATGCGCTAGAAGTGGCGAATAAAGATTTGGAAGAGACTGTGAGACTAGTGTTCTTGTTAAGTAATAATGATCATATAACAAGTCTACAGGAAGAGGAGGCCAGCAGCCTGTACTTGTAAAATTCACTTTCTTTTACAGAAAGATAGAAGTGCTTTAAAACACCAACATTTGGCGCTTTAAAGAATATAGTGGATGAAGTTTGGAAGTGAGGAATTCAAGGAGTAGAATACTACCATATCTAATGTAAGCGGAAAGAATGGACATGAGAAATGGAAAGTTTGTGATAAATGGAAGAATTTATGAGTTACACTGGTTGCTGAAGAAAATGCAGTGGAATGAGAAAAACAGCAGTGCGTACACCCCTGCAGAGCGAAGGATGCATTATTTGGAGGACACTGGTCAGCAAAATTCGGAAAATGGAAGATGCAGCTATTCAGAAAAGCGAACACAGAGGAGAGAAAGAGTTACACGGTCTAGAGGGGACTTCCGAACAAAATGATCAGTGGCACAGGGGCGAGGCAGAGGAGAACTGGAGATGACGTCACTGCAAAAGCAAAATCACACGTCACAGAATAAGGTGGCTAGTGTTGAGACTACGTGAGGGGTATGGTGAATCAGGCCATATCTTCATCAGCTGTTTATATAACGTAGATATTTCAGCAGAATATGCCAAGCAGTAGGCGTACAAGGACTGAAACGTGTGATGAAAGCGGAAAAGAGAAAGGAGGGGAAGGTCTAAGCAGATTTACGAGAGATCCGTTGTCAAGGAAGTCTGCAGAACAGAGTAATAGACGAGAAAATGAGAGAAGAAAGGAAGGGAAGGAGGTCAAATTTGAGACACAATCTATCCGGATTCTGGGAAATGACAGCAGGTTTTTGAAGTAGCCTAGAAATATATAAGAATAGTGGAACTGAGAAATCAAGAAGTCCCACTGGTGCTTGTTAAAGACAAATTATGCAAAGAGTATGGAGACGGAAGGTGGCATCGAACACATAATGTGGGACTGAATTGGAAGATTAGTTCCCAGTAATTATATATATTTTTTCCTGTGGAGCTGCGGCCCAACGCGGGCCATGGCCTCCTCATTCTTGAGGTTTCTAGATCACACACAACGACGCATCACAGTCGGTAGGACTCCTTTGGACGAGTGATCAGCTCGTCGCAGAGACCTCTACCTAACAACACACAACACTCACAACAGTCAAATATCCATGCCGCCGGTGGGATTCGAACCGACGATCTCAGCAGGCGAGCGGCCGCAGACCGCGTGGCTACTGGGACCGGCAATTATATAAATAATTTTCAAAAAAACGCCTCGCTTTATTTGAATGTGGTATAACATACGCGTATTTCATTCTGGGATCGTATATGTTATCCGCGGCAAGTAAAGAAACAATGACTTAACCTACTTACGAAAGTAAAAGGTAAAGCAGTCCCGTTACAGGTCCGGAGTGGCCCAGAGGTTTCCAGGAATTTAAGGTTCCCAGATTTTATGACAACGTCACAGGATGGTGGTAAGGTTGTAAGCCTTACGCACCGGCCGCCTTTGCCCCAAGGAAATGCTCCTGGTACTCATTTCTGTTAGAAGCTGAGTCGATCCCAGGATCATAGTGCGATAGGAGGGATGAAAGATTCAATGACACCAGCTGGGATCGAACCAACGACCTTCCGATTTGTAGCGCAGCACCTTAGCCACTGTGCTACCGCGGTCCCCACTTACGGAAGTATGCTTTGTAAATAAAAGAGTAACAGCATCACAATTAACCATTTTGAAGTTCTGGAAACTGATATGGGCCTCATCCCAAACCAAATTAATCTCTTATATTGAGTACCAGAGAGCTGCGCCAAATTTAATTTCAGTTGTGACTATCCATAGATTGACCCATATTTCGTAGGGAATAATTATCTTGGGGTTGGGCAATTTATTACTCAAAAATTTATTCTGGAGCGATAAAATGTATAAACGGGAGATCATGCCGACAGGCTTTTGCATATTACTGCATGATACTCGTAGTGCAACTGGGCTTCAAATAACTAACAATTTTCAACCATCAGAAATAAAACATATTTGTAATAATAAGGACCCACACTGTTAATGCAGTAGACAAATAAAATGTACTGTGGTCAGAAGTGTTGTTTTGCGCTGTCGGTGCGTCGGGACGATGTTGTAAGGCGATAAGATGATTTGTGAATAATGAATTTGAAGTTGTTTGGAAGGAGATGTGAGACTCGAACCTCGAATTTATTTTTGGAATAAAACTCTACATGTTTCGGACAGTTTCGCAGGATCAGGACCGAACTGCAGTTACGTCCTGATCCTGCTCGCTAGCTGTCAGCAAACCTGTATGACATCTACCATTGCTGTGTCTACGGTGAAAAACTCCTGATGAAGGACAGAGGAACTGTCCGAAACATGTAGAGTTTTATTCCAAAAATAAATTCGAGAAATTAATGCATCTAGTTCACTTTATTATAAGCATTTATCACGATGCACGATCACCTGAAAGTCAAACAAATCTAGAGTTATCGATACAGCGGCCTTCTGAGCAGTAGTCAGCTTAGGTTAATGGTTAATGTTGCGTAGAAACATAAAATGGGCCTACAGAAGACGACTATAAATTGGAGATTCGCACAGCGATACATTCACTTGTATTGAACATCAAATTTGGGTTGCATTGTCTATTCTGATGTTAGATTTAGTTTTAGAAAAACTACCCGGAAGCCTTGCTGCTAGCTGCCTTTGCGAATTCAGCACAGCGCAGCAGTTCACTATACCTTAGAATATGTTTTATGGGGCAGAAAACTTGTCTGTCCTGTAAAAGAATTACCTGCGTGCGTGCGTGCGGGCTTGCGTGAGTGCGTGCGTGCGTGTGTGCGTGCGTGCGTGCGTGCGGCTTTCTTTGTAGTGACTATTAGCTATTTCTTTGCTTCCGCCATCCGTCTGCTCGAAAGATTCAGTAGCTATCCTGCGCAAAGTTTGGCGAACCCCTGCATGTTCTGTTTAGATATCACACCCAACACATGTGATGGAGAAGTAGTCGCATCATCGCGGCGTAAGTTCCTGTGCTTCGCCTATCGTTACGTCTGTGACGTTGCAACTTCACCAAACCAAAAAGCTATGGTCTTGAGAGTGCCCTGAAGTCCTGAGTTTGCATTCCGCTAGGGGTATGGATTAAAGCACCCACTTTCTTCTATTTTGTCTTAAGGTAGAAGAGTTGGGGCCGTCCTCTGTTCAAGGATCATTCCAAAAAGCAGTATTTTTTTTTAGAAAAGAAAATCATGTAGTAAAGAAATGCCCCCATTTTATGGAAAAAAAGCGTCAATGTCTACTCAGAAGAGCCTTAATATGGAGGTTGTTTACAGCCAGTTAAATCCCACCCGTTTTTAACATCCAGTGTTTAATATTTTCCCCTCGCGTCTGCTTCCGTTTAGTGACGTATTCTCTTCGATATCGACTACAACTTTAGACCAGTTTATTTGCCACCAGGTATTTTGAATTCCTCCCCCTTTCCGGTTCTCGACCTCCTGTCCTTCTCCATTGTGGAATACACAATAGTGTAAATTGGAATCTTTGTTCCTACGGTATATCAATATCGACCATTGTTTCTTGCAAACACAAACTGTTGTTAACCGGCAGTATGTGTGTTAAACCTGATGCATATTCATTCAATGCCCTTGTCGGGCCATGCATTTTCCTCCTCCAAAAGCACTCAGACATGCTCTGGGACACACATAAATTTTAAGCCAATATATATCGAGAGTAAAGCGGCCGGAACGTGAAGTTGAATACTCATCTATGAGTGCCAGGATATATTACCAATAGGCATCAACAGTAAAGAGTGAAGACGCAGTTTGTTATTTGAGATCAAATCACAAGAAGCGGGAAATACGCCCACGTGACGTCCTCATAAGTTTGTTTTTCTTGAAACGGAAAATGTTATAACTTTGGAGTTGTTTCCCAAGAAAATCAAAGTTATTGCAAGATTTGCAGAGCAGGAGTTTGGCTGGGATAGCCTAGTCGGTCTAGGAATTTTCTCAAGGCTGAAGAGTTCGGGGTTCGAGTAGCCGTTAGGACAAGGGATTTTTCACGTCTCCACACCCGCCCTCTGGCCGATACAGCCTCCTGTACAAAGGATACAGAGTCTTTTTCCTGGGGTATAGCGGGGTATAGCGGCCTGAGAGTGGCTTTGCACACCTTCCCTCATCTAGCGTCTAGGTTACGAATGAATAACTCACTCTATGCCTTCATGCGCCCTTTACCTTTGTTACTGGGTCACATTTATAGTTCTGTAAATGTAATAACCCATATATTTTGTATGGTTCGTCGTTGAGCGACCAAATTAATGGAACAAATTATTACCAGAATGGAAGAATGGGGGTTGGATCGTGTTTGTGTTTTCTACCTTAATTCTTCCTTTTACCGATTTCAGACTGTGCCTCTACTCCGCCCGGTAAACAAACAAGCAAAGTTGTGTTAGACAGAGAGAGAAAAATGGAAAGGGGTTTCAGGAGAGTTGAACATCGCTTTAACAACACAAAACATGGCAGTCTCCAACTTTGTTGTCTCACCACACTGTACACAAACCTCGGACCATTTGTTACGCCGTACAAGAGACATCATTACAAGTAACACTCTAAAAATTTTGGGGATGGATCCCAGGGTCCAAGGATATTGTTTGTTTTGTTATTCTAGGATGTTATTTTAGTTGCTCTTCAGACCTATTTCTTGCTTCATTTAACAATATCTTGGAATACACAGATTATATAGTCTCGAACTGTAGTGTAATTGTGAATGGTAAATTGGAAAGAGTGCGAGGTAAGAATTATTATTATCTTTAGCACTTTAAAATACGAAGCGTAAATTGTTCTAAAGAATAGTTCGTACCGCGCAGTAAACAATTTTCATCTCACATATAAAAACCAACCAGTGTGTGTTATATGGGGAACAAATTACTCTTCCTTCTGAGGTAAATACAAAGGACATAAAAACAGAGGGAGCAGAACGTAGAATTTTTAGGCTCTTTCGCAAAACTGTGAAGGGCCTTTCTGTCCTTCTGCCCGTTCATCTCTCTGTGCGTCCGTCCACCCGCACTGAACAACTCGGCTCCCACTGGAAGGATTTTCATTAAATTTCATATTTGAGGATTTTTCGAAAATCTGCAGGCAAGAAAATTCAAGTTTCATTAAAATCTGACAAGAATAATGGGTACTTTTTATGAAGACTAATTTACATTTATGATCATATCTCATTCAGGGTTTCTTAGAATGAGAAATCATTGTGAGAAAAGTTGTAAAGCAAAACAAAACTCACATTTTACTTTCAACAACTTTTTTAAAATCATGCCGTTTATGAGATAAAGTGGAAAAATACTGTAAAGCCGGACCAGACACAGAGGACAAATGGGGCATGCGCATTGCATGCTGGGTACCTAAGGCTAAAACACATACTCAGAATATGTAATAATTGTTGTTTTCCCACGGCAATAACGATTGCAATAAAGTGCCTCATTGTTACCTTTACACTTACATTGCCTATATTGGAGAACATTAAACCTGTTGGTGTTCAAGTACCCCTAGGAGGCTTTGAAAGGTTAAATGAGAAAGAGAGAGCCATAATTTATTTAAAGACGCTGTCCATTACAAAAGTTTAGTTTAAAATTAAATTTTAAACTCTACTTCAATGAAGTCTTCTTTGTATTTTTATCTTCAGAACATTCACGTTGCTACTAAATCGGATGGAAAGTACTAAATATGTAGGGTAAATGTAAAGTTCTCACATATTATACCATGAAGGCACAGAGGAAGAGTGGAAATGTAGCTCTATTCTTTCTTTAACTTCGGCGCTAGAGGGTTGTCAGCGGTCAAAGTCACAACCTGGCCGCTTTACCCCACAGTAAAAAAGTAGCCTGGGTGGATCCCAGGGCCAGTTGGACGGGTGTGAAAAGCCAAGCGTCCACGGGGATTCGAACCCCGAATCGACCAGCCAGTAAAGAGTCCCTATACTGACTGCTCTACCCCGGCTCCTATTTGATATGTATGGCCTTTGAAATTTCGGAGAGTAATGAATTTGCAACATGTGTGTTATAGTGCCAACTAACGGAGAAGTAAGTACAGGTCAAATGATTATAATCGTCTTTTGAAACCCTAAAGAAGAAACGAAAAAGACCAAAAGATAATGGTATGTCGAGTACTTGAATATAGGTGGGAACCAGCTGTGAGGGAGACGGAGAAATAATATGTAGGAGAATGAAGAAATGGCAAGTAAAAAAAAAAATTGAAAGAGACAATGCAATCCTTGCCAGCTGTTACACAATGTAGGGAAAGTGGCTAGTCAAAAGAACAGGAAAAGTTTATATAAAAATATGGCGGTTAGTTGAAGGGTTCATGTTAAAAAGAGAGAAAGAGGAGAGCCGGAAAACTGCAAATTATGCAAAAGTTAAAAGGGAAGAAAGAGAGAGTTTGCGAGATGTCGAACATTTGGACTAAAAAAAAAATATATAGAAAAAATTTAGATGCGTGTTTTTTTAAGTTTCTACTGATTTGAATAAGTTATTCAGAGCGTAAAAAGTTTCTGTATATACGGAAATGCCAGAATAGTGTAGGTGCTGTTATTTGTTCTCGTGTGCATGCAAACAGTGGTTTATGTCGGATGCAAGCTGAAGCTATGGCTGTGTGATGCTGGAATGTACTACATGTATGTATGCAGATATGACCTAGTTTCTTAACAAAATATTTCGTCACTGAGCAGTTAGTACTGGCATCTTTAATTCTTTTTCGAAAAGTCTCCTATTCGAACTTGTGATGGCAGACAATCTATCGACAAAGATATTATTTGTGTCCCCAAATATCACGCTTAAATACACATCAACACAAATTAATCACATCTTCATGGGTATTATTCCTGAAGTTTAAAGGGCCCTTTGACTCCTAATTCTGAGGATGAAGCCTTAGGACCTTATAAAAGTTGGAAAAAGTTACCAGTCAACACCGGGTAACAGTCCAGAAGACTTGAATCGTAAATTTGAAAGGCGCCATACATGGGTCAGAATTCAAAAAATATCTCATATTTAAGTCAGTACTGTAGTGTAGCTGCTTATCTTGTACGAAAAACCTGCTGAGTTCGAATCTCAGCTGAGGCACAGGCTACCCAGCCAGCTTTCTCGTGATATGCTGACTGCTTGCTAGCAAGCAGTCAGCATAATTTCTATGATGTATACCATTGCTACGTGTACAGTACTAGACTCCTGATGATGGACAGATAAACTGTCCGAAACATGTAGAGTCCTATTCCAAAAATAAATTTGAGAAATTAGTGTTTCTCGTTGGTTTTATTATAAGACCATATTTATTTCTCGCTGATGTTCAGTTTTCCATTGTTCACCACTGAGGAATGAGGAAAATCGCAACGAACGGAACGTACCCTGTTTTATGTAGACCTTTTTCGAGAAGAAAGAATGCGAGCGAAATGTGTCACTGAACATTAAATGGGCAGCGCAAATTCTAAATATATAAATCTTTCCATGTTTGTTTACTGTAGAAATAATCTAATCTTCTACGCAGTAAATATTGCAAGTTTGGACAACCCTACAGTTACTTTGCTGAGCTGGTGACGTCGTCGACGTATTCGCCATTTCCATCCGGGGTCACGTTTCTTCCACTTTAATTCACAATACAGCACAATGAGCGAGGATTTTCGGGGTATAACACAGCTTATGTGGAATGGAGCGACGGACATAATAATTTTGTTCCCGTTCTTCTTCCGTCAGTCAAGCCCGTACTTTATTGGAAGGAGCAACCTGGATCCTGGATACTCTTTTGGAGAAGCCTTTCCTTGAAAGAGAAAGTAGATAGGAAGAAAATCGACAAAAATGTGATCCCTGTACGTCATCAGGTCTTCCACCCAGAACGTTCATCAGCTGATGGACCAAACGTATGTGCTAAAAGGCTGAATAAAGGAATAGAAAACAGAGGAAAATGGATTTCGGACGGTGAAGCAGATTGTGGTAATAAAAGGGGTACTTCCTCTTCTCTCTTTCTTATAAATACTGGTAAGGAATGTAGAAAGGGAAATTCTTCGTCGATTTGCACATAGGCTTGTTCAGGATAACCTTCTGTTAGGGGTGGAATAAATGAGCATAAAAGAATCTATAAAATTCTTTTTTTGGAAATTAGAAAAGAAAGAAAAACTAGGATGATGTAGACACAGGTGGAATGATAATATTAAACTCGATTTTAGAATAGGGCATAGGCGTAATAGTGATTATCTTAACACATTAGAAAGGCTGTTATGAGCAGGCAGTAAATAATCCAATTCCATGCCAGGCTTAGAATTACTTGATTAACTCATGGTTGTTGGCTTTTAAAATGATGTTCTGAAGAAGCACTTGGAGGCGTTGAAGATGCAAGTGTTCTGTGATGGCACGCCATTGCGATTGGTAAATATTTAGAACGAATCGATGGTTTGTAGTCAAGTCTACATGGCTGATCAATCCTGAAGATGCAGACAATACGATCCTCGAAACGAGCCTAACTATTCAACAGTCGACGGGTCATAACTTTGCGTGAGCCTTGTGCCTTCAAACTGTGCCGCCGTAAGACACTCGGATCTCGCTTTTGGGATTTTGGTAATAATCGACGCAAAAGAAACACAACTCTGTTACGTAAATTGTTATGAAATTAAAATTATGCACCGGATTTTACTCGTAATGTAATTTGACTCCTCATTTTTTACTGTAGTTTTATAGCAGACACATATTTTCCTCTCCTACTTTTGACTTATTATAATCCCACTTATATTTAAATATTATACACGCAAATAAATACAAAGACAAAAAAGTGTCCCAGTGCCCTGTAATATCTGCAGCTATACGTAACTCCTTCATCAATATTTCTCTATCCACAAAGGTCATATTTCCACATACTGGAAAAAAGAATGGAAACTTGTGAAGATAGTATTTTTAAAATGTGTGTGCTTCTGCAATGTTATATCTACGTATCACTACAAAGCAAGAGGTGCTGGATGTTTGAAGCCGAATATGTTACAGATGTCAAGTGGCTAGGAGGAATGAAAGAGTACAGCTTATTTCAAAAGTATTGCATGGTTCTAATCATAACGTCAACTCTACATTTTAATCCCCAGCAGTAGGCATAATCATCAACAGTTGGCACGGCAAATTGTTCATAAGTTGGCAGCTTCTGTGGGACCGCTCAGAGACGGAGGAATTCTCTTCTTGTGAGTTATGCAAATTTCTGTCGAATTAATTGGTAGCGTTCTCCCATTCTTGTTAATTCAATGCAAATCTCAAACAGTGTCTCTGAACTGCAGGCTAAATTCAATTTATTGTGTCACACGAGTTTTAAGAGCACAAACACTTTTAAAGGCAACAGTATTGTAAAATTATAAATCCATTGGAAGGTGAAGAGCAGGAAACTCAGATTTCATATGACAGTAAGGACGTACAGTGTTTAACTACATAACTCACTGTGGCTGTAGAGCACAGCGTTACACTATGTGCACGTAAAATGACACTTCTCCTGCCATCAGGCAGTAAACGTCACAAGTATATGGACATAATCTTATGCTGAATCTCTTTGATGTTAAAAACCGACAAAAATTAATTTTTTCCGAAAGCAGATGTCATAACAACAACTAAAAATCGTGTAAATGAATAGGACTATTAGTTAATTAGCCAATATTCAAACACCTAGAAAAGAGCTCTTATTGAAAAGATATAGACACTCTTCTGGGCAATAAATCCTCAACTTTTCACACACAACTTTCACTGTCTCACCGCTTTCAAAATATTCCTCTGTTGTATCCAATACTAAACCACTTTAAGCCCAACCGATACTTGAATATCTTACCTGCCTGATATCCGTCACCATCTTACCTTTCAACTGACAGTTACTTCTGTCAAGTGCTGTTCCTCATTCAGCCTTCCGACAATGATTGTGGATTATTTTGCCGTTTTTCTGGCCCTTTCTTTCTTTTTCGTCGCATTCTGGGATTAAAATTCAAAATTAACCGAACCTAAATGACTAAACGAATTAAAGAAACTAAACGAACAACAGTTCCTTTCGACAAAATGGTAGTTTGTGTAATAGAAGAGGAAAAGCGAAAAATACTGATGCTTTTTTTCAGTTTCTCATCTGTTGTTCCTAATACACACAGCGCTAATTGCTGATGCTCTTAGGAGGAGTGGAGGTAAACTTCCAGACTTTACTCTCAGCATTAGATTGAGCTAATGGTGAACCACACGCCCTGGCCGATTTACCCCCAAGAAATATCCTCTGAAACTTACTAGAAATGAAGCGAAAATATATGCAGGAAGACAGGAGACCTCCTAGTGCTGGTGATTCGGTGAATATTTCAAATTTTTGCCATGTTTGCCTTGTTCACGCTTAACATCTTAAATTAAGCTGCATAAACGTGTCAGAAAATTGCATTTACTTTGGTGTACATTATGTTTGACGCACTCACTCGCGTTATTTCAACGAATAACCAAACCCAGTAATTGTCGTTGTCTGTCTTCTTAATTTGAACAATAGGTAATTCCAGTAGCGACTGTTCGCTCTAAGTGCTGGCAGTAAATCCTATTACGCAAATGAAGGACTTCTCCTGCTTTTACTACCCAATGTCGCATGTCTTACAAACAATTCGGAACAGTCACATTGCAAACTCCTGAAATAACTATAGAAGCTTTCCGCTTTCTAGTATAAGAACGTACAGGTCTATAGTGTGAAAAGTATTTGGCATGCAGCACGAAGAGTAGAGCTGTTACAATGGCACTATTCCTGCACCGTTCAGAATGCGTTTTTTTTTTTGCTTTCAATTGTACAGGAATTATTTTCGGAAAATAATAAGAAGATTTGCATTTAAAGCTAACCATATCTGTTGAAAGTTTTATGTTTTTTGTTTACAATTTTACATATTCCTCTGTGTGTTTGTAAGCTGCAGTGCAAGGTACTGTAACACATGAATTTTCCCCAGGGTGCTTTTTAAAATTGTGAGCACTGTACTATGTCATTATGTGTACAAAATAGTTCGAAGTTTAGACTATATCGCGTATAGAATGATATATATTAACCAGCATTTTGTCAGATCATCAGAGTATTTTACAGTCGCTGAACCAATATACGGAAAGGAAGATTAGCAATTATCCGACAAAAGCCACTTGACTCTTGGTGATCATTTCCAAAACAGATAAAGATCCTGGACAGAATTATCATACAGATCAGCAGCAGACGAATGTTTCTGGCAGTTTGTTAAACAGCTCTTCAAATGGAATTTCCTGAGCTGTAGGGTAAGCCATTTTTACAATCAACAAAACAAGCATTTTCAATCACAAATTTCTATAAAAGAGAAACATATGATTGGAGGGAGATAATATTTTTTTACTTTTTTGACAGTTCAATTTCCCCAAGTTTTTTCCACTACGCTGACCACACTGTTCACTGCTGGGTTCGTGCGTGGACCTGGATGTACGCAATTGGTATTACTACTTAACAGGCTACTACGTAGTTCATCCTGACAGCGAATGTTCAAATTAACTGCTGAACCTTCCGGGTGCGGTAGGATTAGAGATCTTTGACAGCGCCTTTATTGGTGAACTTCCTATGAACTTCTAATTCCTTCCAAAGCAAATAAACGAACATTGTACAGCTAGTAGCTCTTAGCAGGTTTGCTTTAGCAGCTTTTATTTCTAGTGTTTTTACACTGTGTATAATAAAAAGTGTAAATTTCCATTCATGTTATGTCTATAAGAAGTTTAATTTGTTTTTGTGCACCTACCATTGATTTTCCCTTCGCTTTTAAAATTAAGTCAATCTTTAACACAGCTAATGAAAGTCACATATATTTTTATCGTTGCACCGAGCATTTTGATATCCATAAAGTTCATTCACCAACAAATGCGCTCTTTATTAAACTTGACAAAGTTTTAAAAATTGCATTAAAAATCACTTCGGCTTGCTCCTACATGTTTCGGTCTGCGACCATCATTAGGGAGCCTTCATTAGAGCCAGGTTCTAATGAAGGCTCCCTGATGATGGTCGTAGATCGAAACATGTAGGAGCAAGCCGAAGTGATTTTTAATGTAAATTTTAAAATTTTGTCAAGTTTAATAAAGAGTGCATTTGTTGGTGAATGAACTTTATTCACATTTCGTTTGTTTCAGAAAGGTGTACGAAATCTATATTTCTACGTGGTTCGGCGTTCTAAGTTTAAAAAACAAGCCAAAGTTTATGGGAATGAAATGTGTTTTTGTAAGAGTGAGGCCCTTTTTTATTATGTAAATAATGACTCTCTTAAATTTTTATACATTTTCAGATAAAATTTCCCTGAAATCTCGGCGCTGTTAATTTTATAAAATCGATAATTTTATAGTGAGCGTCGTTTAACCCTTTATTGACGTATGTCTAAATTTTATTTAAAAAAACGTCAGTTCCTCCCCGAATAGAGTTCGCACACTGTTTCCGTTTTAATGGGCAGTCGGTGAATTCTGCTTTGGGAAATATTAGTTGTCAGAATAATACAGGACACAAATACACTGTGGCAAAATGCTGAGAGTTTTATATTGTAGCAAGTGACACATGTGGTTGTTACTGGGCTTTAGAAAGATAATGAACGACAGGGTAAGTTTCGGTTGGCTGCCGATAAACGAATGCGCTGCCCTCGCCTGCGAATCGCATTCCTTTCAACTGCGTCGTCTCTGTTGCTGCGGACATAAAATTCAGGGCTGTGGAAGTGGCGATATTTACGATGCTACGTCAGAGAACTATACTACGAAATTTCTCCAATTATACTAATATACGAGCAAAATTAACAATAATTCTCTTGAAATTGCTTCACACAACATGGTACATAAACACTGCAAAATGTTCAACTTCAGAGTCTGTGAAATATTTGCACAAATTTCGCGCGGGAACTTATGAATTAATGATTAAAACTTTCCTCCATTCTAAACCGTTCATCAGTGCAAGCGGTTGGCAGATCGGAGAGGAATTTCTTTTCCGTTCAACACAAATATATCCTTCCTATAATAAAACAAACTATATACACTAATTTCTCAAATTTATTTTTGTAATAGAATTCTACATGTTTCGGACAGTTCCTCTGTCCATCATCAGGGGTTTTTCACTGTACACAGCAATGGTATATGTCATACAGGTTTGCTGTGTGTACAGTGAAAAACTCCCGATGATGGACAGAGGAACTGTCCGAAACATGTAGAATTCTATTCCAAAAAATAAATTTGAGAAATTAGTACATCTAGTTGGTTTAATGCAGGAATTTATCACGATGCACCATCACATGAACGTCAAACTAATATATCCGTCCGGGGACCGGGTTACATAGCCTGAAAATATTGACACAATTTTACAGTACGTTTTAACGTTACGGTGACTTGGAATTTGCAAATATACAAATATTCAAAGGGGTTTAATTTAATAAGGTAATAAAAATTCACTACCGCTGCGATGCCAAAATAAATTGTGCTGTTGGAAACCTAAGTAGGAAGGATAAATAACGAAAATTTTTACCTGTACCTGAGGGGTATGTATTTTCAGGTAGGTTTTAAGGGTGTTAAATTAAACGTGTCTTTATGCGGTACGTAAGCTTTGAGGCACAGAATTAATGCACTTTAAGAAACTACTTGGAGGTTTATACACATATAATAGAATAATATTAAACTGGATATTATATATGAGCTTTTAAATATCTCAACTTATTTTAACTTGCAGATAACAGGCCAATGATCTATTCTTATGTCTAGATTAAGAAAGAAAGTTTGTAATGAGTAAAATGACTACAAACTGCGAAATACACGGTCTTTAACTTGTTAGTGACATTTTCTGCATTAAAATTTCCTGTATGAGGCAGTCACCAGGGTGACATGTGTTTTATATACAGAGCACAGTAAACTCGTTCCCATAAGGTACTGGAACGTGCGTGCTCTTAAGTTCTTCTATCCGATATTTGCATACATGCAACGCGTTTTAAAGCATGTGGAAGTCGACTGGACGATTTCCTTCGATATGTATTTAGTATAAATCTGTCATTATGAGAAAACCACAAAGCTTGAGGTCCTCACAACTTATAAAAGTGGCTTAACGTATGGCGCAGAAATTTAGAAATAGCTATTGATAAACACTACCCGTGAATTACTTGTGACCTTATGTAAATTTAAGGCCTGTAATTAATTCAACGTCTTTCACTTCTGGCATGCTACAGGTAGGAAACAAACGGTGAGCAGCAGGTAAGAAATCTGACAAAGGGTTTTGGGACTGTTTATGCAAGTAAATTACTACGTAGTAATATGTCATTCGTCTATTTTATGAACACCGAAAATTTCATTCAATTTTTTATGTCCAGTGATTATGTCGGAAACGGTATAAATATTATGTAGCTTATTAATATGGCTTTGGTATTGTGTATCGAGCCCCTTCACAGTCTCTCGAATACGTTGAAGACCGTTGCTAGGTTCATGATTTTTCTCTTACGTATTTTTGGCTCCTGTGTCGTTGCTGCCCAAAGCGAGCCACGGCCTCCTCATTCATGAGGTTTCCAGATGACACACAGCGACGCACTACAGCCGGTAGGACTCCTCTGCAGGAGTGATCGGCTCGTCGCAGAGACCTCTATCTGACAACATTTAATATTCATAACAAATTCCCTACACCTGGCGGGGTTTGAACCCACAACCTCAGCAGGCGAACGGCCTCAGAACTACCCCTTAGACCGCGTGGCCACTGGGATTGGCGGTCTCTGAGGTATAGTCGTTGAACTACAAATGTGGTAATGCCGTTGCCATAAAGTTACCGCCCTCTGAGAATGACCAAACTAACTCCAGATCTCTAGTGTTCGGTGAAATGTTATGTCTGCTAGAGCCATTCTGGTTTTCATTACTTGCGCACAGATGTTCCGCAACTAAAATATGTTTTATAGCATTCTTGCATGAAAATTGTTTATGGTGTAGGTCTGCATCTACAGCTCGTCAAAACAGTGGAGCTCAGATCTTGCTAAATCGCAGAGGTGGCTTGCTTAGGACATACCGTATGCTGCAAGGTACCGTACATTTCAAATGTCTTTCTGCCTAAAATTCGAACGACCATGACCTTTATATCTGTTATTATATAGTTTAAGAAAAACGGGTGAAAAGCGTAGGCGTACTGCCAATTTGTCACATTGCCACATACTTAGAAGTTAAGTCTTTTGTAAAAACGTCGTGAAAAAAATCTTTGGAATAACCTTATGGTATGGCACACGGTGTGGTTTGACTGCCGTGTGACTACAATGTATACAATTTCCACCTGCCTTGCAGTACATATATGGGAATGTGTAACTGATGTTGTAACCTACCTCGAACGTGACGTAGTCAAATGGTGATGGAGGATCTACAGAAGCTAGAGAATTCCCCTCTTTTAGATATCTTTTAAACATTCACCACTTACACAAAACGAGTGTAACACCTTAATATTATCTAAATATCTGAACACCTAACGTGTTACTTTATTTAGGACAGGAAAACAAACAAGTCACCTACATCCATATCAGTCCACGAAAGACATTTGAGGTATCCACAGCAGGACTATACAAATTTGTAGACATATACTAGAGTGCGTTTTGCGTCTCCATAGTCATTTTAATCCCAGTGACTGAAAATTGTGATCTAGTTATATAAAGGGACGAATTAATAAATATGGTAGATATAATGATGAGCGCTGTGGTGAAAATATGTGTGTGATGTCGAGTTTTGTGAATAAAGGAACAGGGGCATCTAATGGCAAATAATAAACCTTCATAACACGGGTTTTATGGATAAGTATGTCATTTGACTTTGGTATTAATAATAATAACGATGAGGTGTTAAATATTTAAACACACTTTAAATTTATTTATAATAAAACAAGTAACATACTTTTTAAATAACCGATATTCCAGTGGTCCAGTAGCTGCAAAGTAGTCTTGTCATGTACATGCTTGCTGGCATTTCACTTGTTGTGGAATGATTCTTAAAAATTACGAAGCGATCAGAAGTAATATGAGGGGTGAATGATCATAGTCCTTGGTGGTCGTATAATTACCGTTTTGAAAAGGTACTAGACACCGAGAAAGAAATATTTAGGACAAAATATGGTGGATCTTATCGAAATTGCTTGTGAGGCTGGATCGTGTGCTGTGCAGAACTCCGACTGTTGGTATCTCCAACTAGTTACATAGATAATTAAAAGTTACAAGTAAATTCCGCTCTAGGAGAGGTCGCGATGGCCCAGAATGGGAGTAGAGTTATAGTTCGACTCTTTCTTTCACCTCGGCCCTAGAAGGGAGTGGGCGCTCAGCCCCAAGCCTCGTTCGTTTTACCCCCAGGAAAGACCTGGTACACATTGTATAGGAGGCTGGGTGGGCCCCAGGACCGGTTTTGGCCCGTGCGGAATATCTCGCCTCCCCGTCGGGATTCGTCCAACCCGTAGCGAGTCGCTATACCAGCTATCCTATCTCGGCCCACACGTAGTTAATTACGTAGTTGAATAACAATATTAGAATAACACAAGGAACTTAAAACAGCTGTGTCTCGTGATTATGATAGGGTCTAAAAACAGTTGGATAATCCAGTAAACCCAGGTATTGTCTTAATTTGGTATTGCGAAAATGGGGTAATAGTTCCCTCCGAAACGGTGGTAAACGTTATCGGGTTATCGGGATAGACGGCGTTGGGGTTCATAAGACAGTATTCTCAAAGTTACATCGTGTTATTTTCTTGTAGCTTACGTCTTTTTGTCTAAACTTTTCATTAAATATGTTAGGGAAGCTCTGGGACCCAAAGTATTGAACAGCCAAAGGGCATCATTTAGAATAAAACTTCTATTTAAAAAAGGAAACAGTTCTTCCCTAACTTTCACTTAAAGTGGCAAGGAATTTGTGGAGGCAAAGTAAAGAAAAAGTAGAATCTAGAATAAAAGGAACATTATTTCTTAGCTTCTTAAAAGGCTTTAATTAAAAAGAATACAGCGCCGAGGTCTACCGGCTCTGTAGCCTCACGAATTATGCATCGCGGCGGCCAGCAACGCAATTTGTGGCTAAAGTCTACGAATATCTAAATAACAGGGTGACAACACTCTGCTCCATTTTACAGAGCGTGTTCTGAAAATACAGCGCGATTTATATTCTACACACCACCTTGAGCCTTTCATGCTAGTGAAGAATAATGACTCACTGTGCGCCTCAGGAATCACGAAATTAAAACAGAGACGTCTCTAAGAGACATAAAAAGAAACAGACATTAGTCTATGTGTACTTCTATGTGTACTTCTATGCAAATAACACAAGATTGTGTCACAATACATTTAGAGCTTCACGAAAGTTGCGTCGTGCAAGGCAAGTTTTAGACGATATAAATATTTTATATGTGTTTAAGATCTAAAACTTTCATTTCAAAGAATTCCGATGATGTGTATATTTAGCGCAATAAAAAACAGAAATATCTTCAAAATCCTTGAGGAAGCGGACTTTCTTTAAAATGCTACAGTGGGTATGGAAATTGAACACCGTATGTGTGAATATCGATACATACACTGATTTATGTATTCAAGGGCTTTGTCACGCTCTGTATCTCAGAAATTAGTAGTAATAAGGCATAAATGTAAATAAATTATCGATTGAGGAAAGGTTGTTGCTATGTTATCAGGCAAGGTAAATTTAAAGTTCATCCTAAGACAGGCCACCAAGTTCCAGAAGGGCAGTAGATGTATAGTTCTACTCATTCTTTAACCTCGGCACTAGGACAGGCCACCAAGTTCCAGAAGGGCAGTAGATGTATAGTTCTACTCATTCTTTAACCTCGGCACTAGGACAGGCCACCAAGTTCCA
>Ga0123352_10004659_pt1 | contig 20270 bp, 13 predicted proteins | sample TergutLab28metaG_FD_89700 | JGI IMG/M metagenome (GOLD analysis project Ga0123352, IMG submission 89700) | Labiotermes labralis P1 segment gut microbial communities from Petit-Saut dam, French Guiana - Lab288 P1 | ecosystem: Host-associated > Arthropoda: Insects > Digestive system > Gut ...
CGTATTATTATCATAAGTATTTTATTGTAATGACTCTTTCTGTATTATATATTGTTTATACCTGACAAGTTCTATATCCACCTCAGTGGATCTCTGGAATACTAAATAAATGAATGAATGAATTAGCATCTAATTAGCATCTAAGTGACATAAAGACATTGATTAAGCATGGAAAACATGTACTAGTTCCATAAAAATCGTCCCCAGGTTTCCAAGTACTTTATGTAGCACTGTCTCCTACAAACAACTTGGTTTTGATATTGGCTCAACAATGGACCCATGCAGTGTGTGGATAATATATCATTTTAAACAGGTTCACTATATGAAACCGCAAGAAGACAACATTTTGTTTGCATTATTGTTTCTGTAACTGTTCAACTATGATTATGGTATGTTTGGTTATATCAATGTAAATTAACCTAAGGAACATTCTCCAAAATTATGGCAGATATGTCCTGAAACATCTGTATGTGTGGCATACCTTTATACACTTGTAGTTAATGAACAAAGCAACATGACTTGAAATGAGTTCATTAACTAGCCAGCTCCACTGGGCAGATTCCTTCATGGAAAGCTAAAAGGACTGCTAGTAGTCAACCCACATTTTAAGAAAAATTAATATTATTGCTGTGTTTGAAACAGCTTGCCATTGTCTCTGTCCTGAGCCAGATAAATACAGTCACACCCTCCCATCCTATCTGTTAAAGTTCAGTTCGATAATACCCTCCCATTTATGCCTAGGTCTTCTATGTGATCTCTTTCCTTCAGCTTTTTGAACCGAAATCCTGTATGCATTTTTCTTCTCTCCATGCATGCAACATGCCATGATGGTCTCATCTTCCTTGATTTAATCACTTTGATAATATTTAATGAGAAGTAAATGTTCTTATGCTCCTCATGCAGTTTTCTCCAGCCTCCTATTACCATCTTCCTCTTAGGTACATTCTGTCTAATGATATAATTTAGTTATTACTCACAAATAACCACAGTCAACACGGTAGCTGGAAGAGTGCTACATAGTTACTGCAGAAAAATTTTGAATACATGTAATCATATTCATGTAAAATAACTGGGATACTGAACATGACCAATGAAATAATATACCTCTGCCAGTAGCAACACCATTTCCTGTTCTGCCAGACGTCGCCCAGGGCACATTCTGGAACCATGACCAAAAGGTAGAGATGCAAAAGGGTGGCCTTTGCTTGTTGAAGATTCTCGTAGCCAACGTTGTGGTAGATATTTTAATGGTTCAGCAAAGTACTTTTCATCTAATGAAGTTACAGAATTGAATGCATATACCAGTGTCTGGAATAATACAACCAAGACATATAAGAGAGAAGCATAAAATAAGGCAAAAAATTATCATCTATTACTCATTTTTTAATTTTTACACTTATGTTTTACAGAAGTATTCATTTTAATATGATGTAGGTAAACATATAGCTACTAACTCCAGCAGGTACAACATAGCCTCCAATGTTGGCATCACTGGCCAAGAAACGGCTATTGGCACCAGCAGTTGGAGAGAGTCGGAGTGTCTCTTTGATGCAGGCTTGTAGGAAGGACAGCCCCTGAGCTGATCCTTGTCCTAAAATATTTTGATGTGCTTGTTTCTGAATTTCAGGATTCGTTGCCAGGTAGTGAAATGTCATGGCCATCGTTGTGGTTGTCTGTAGATAGACAGCATCAGCATAGTAACAGTGTTACTTCTGGACAAGAAAATAAAAGGAATTTATGTTAGGTTACATGCAAATAAGTATATCAGGACCACAATACAGTGTCTAGAGGGCTGAAGATTTGCTGACCCCAGCATTTGAAACCCTAGTTCCATATGATAAAGTTAAAAAATTGAGCAGAAGGAACATGAGAAACAGAAAACAGAGACAGACAGGAAGACACATAGACACACAAAAAAAGTATTAACTTATGTTTGAGTGTCAGGGTGCAATGAATTTAAATTATTTAAGGGTGGATTAAGTTAGTTACGGGAACAAGCTATCCCTCATACAGAATATATAATTAATTTTTAAGTCATTGTCCAGAAGGGTGCATCAGACTTTACAGATGCTCCCCAACTTGACACCATTGACTTTTGACCACTTATGCATATGACCATGACAAAGTTGGTAAGCACCATGATTCGTTGATGCAATGCACATGAATTTGAGTCAATGTCATGTCTGTCCCCTTTGTTTTTGTTTTCATCAGTTTACTATAATGCCATTTACAATATTGTGTTTGGGTGTCTGATCTATGTTGACATTTTATTTATTTACTAGTCAGCAGTCAACGTATGTGTATAAGGTACTTTAAACTTATGACAACAGCAACTTACAACATGATAGATGGATCAAAACTCCATCATAAGTCAGGGACCATTATGAAGTTATGTGCATTTCCTCATTCTACTAGAAACTTCCTATTCAAACAGTTCACAGTATGTGTAAGAAATTTATTTGGTTTCTTCTTGTGCCATGCCTTTGGGGACTCTAGTGCTTTCAGCTTTCTCAGCTGTCTAATTGATATGAAGTTACACTGCCTCCTTTATCTATAAAACATTTGCACAGATTCCTTTTATTCTCCTTCGAAATGTAAACTTCAGTTTTGTACTATGTTCATTTGTAGATTTTACTAACGGCATCAATTCCACCAAGGAAGGTCTCCATTCCCAACATGATAATATCCTTCCACTCCAATGTCGGATTGTCAAATACAGCTGCTAAGAAAGGATGTGCTGATGCAATTTGCTCAGGACTATTCCTGTATTTGCATTTTATTTCTTGCAGTCTGCCCTCTAAAACCCTGCAACATATCACATGTTTTTCTGAGGACTAAAAGCATATAAATGTCAGTGGCATAATTTTGCAACCCATTTAAAAAATACAGTGGGTCATAAGAAATTTTTTAATAAAATGTTGAAAGTCAAAAAAGTATATTGCACATTCCTGTGCCAGGTATTGTTATTTGTGTGGGATGAAAAAATTAAGAGATGAAGGTAAAATACTGAAATGAAGTGATGGAATATAAATAATTTCATACCCATTTGTAAAAGTAATGCAGTAATTCCACCTTCCAAATTTAGTGCATGTAGAGTCCTGGAACGTTTATACTAATATAAACACTTGCAAAACTATAGCATTACCAGTAGACACTACATAACAGCAATGTGTTGATGCTGCCATAGACAGTGCAGCCCAGTATGATGTAACTTTTTGGCTCACACTACAATTTTTCAAAACTGCAACACTTTCAAGCCTACTTAACTCATGAAAATGACGTTATTTTTACTACTTAGTATGTGTGGATATTTTGTTGTGTGTAAGTATTTATGTGTTGTGGAGATGGAGTTGTCTGTACTGAAGTTTAACCATGGCCTCACAGAAATGGAATTTCATATGCTTCACACATTAAGTATGATTTGTATCTGTGTTATTAGAGGAAGTCTCCAACTTCAAAAGTCCAACTTATAACATGTGTACAATTAAATGTGGTTCTTACCCTACATAATGTTTAAATTAGTTGGTTTTAAAAATGCCTATTCATGCATGTAAATCAGCTGATCTCAAGAAACAGCCAGGTAACTTGGTTTCATGTCTTGCATGATGTGTTCTATTCAGTTCGTTTGTGTTGCTTTCCAAGCAAGAGCAGTGAGAATGCTTCAAAATGTGAACCAAAATGTGTACATAAACATACCTGAGAAGCATACCCAGCATTGAAATAACTAGTAGTGAAAGAGAAATTATTTGTTGCTCATTTTTATTGTTCATCTGGTTTATCTCAGAACTGATATTGTTTAAAACAGTGTTACTGTTTAATGTTAGCCATTTCAAATGTGCTACACTTCATCACTGTTATGGATTGTATGGATTGTTGTGGCCTGGCTTGGGAAAATAACCACCATTTATACAATTGTGAATTCAACCTATTCATAACTTGGTGAATTCTTGTACCCACAAAACCAAGCAGTGGTAATATTGCACAGCACTTAGAAATACCCTTCACTTAAACATACAGTAGCAGCATGTATACTGTTTCAGAAAAGCACAGGCATAGGATTTGTGCTTTAAATGTGGCAATGGCAAGAGATTTATCTTGTCTCCATTGCAACCAGTCTGGCTCCAGAGCCCACCAAGCCTTCTATTCAATGGGTACCAGGGGATTACTCCCAGGGGATGAAGTGGTGAGTGCATATCTAATGCCGAGGTTACGAATGAGTGGAGCTTTACCTCCACTTCCCCATGTGCCTATACAGTGTCCACAGGGACAACTTTACTTTTACAGTAACCGCATTTAAAAATTACAGTATTTAAGATACAAAGACCCTACAAGATTTGACACACAGAATTCCATCTAACACAAGTTCAATACAGAACGTTTGCTAAAACGTACCTGATTGATGATCCATGTGGAGTTTGCTTACCTGTGAATGACTTCATGGGATGATTCTAGTTTTCGATAGCCACGTGTTCGACAGATTTTCCATAAAGGGAGCCCTGTCATTGTCTCAAATAGCCCTTCCATAAAGTCAGTATTGGCATTCATGATATCCTGTGCAACTTGGTCACTGCTGCTTGCTGCCAGAGACAAGAACTGCTTTCCTGGCACTGTTACCGAGATAGCTTTAATATTGAACAAAAGTGTCCTGTTTAAGTAATGTGTAAACTCTTCTACAATAAATACCACGTTTTTTGGTGACTATACAAAGTGATTCAGGAGGAGTCTGTCAAAATTCGTGGATATGTTAATAAGTGACTGTGATTTAATGTATGCCCAATTCAGAAAATTTAATGAAGCATGGCAGTTTAGAATATGACAAGGACATCCCAGGAATAAGAGCTTTAATGACAAGTTCCACATCTTTGATATAAATCCAAAATGAATGTGAACAATGAAATATAGTAGAATTGCTCAAAATGTCCAACTGCAATTTGAATGCACACATGTGCATGCTCATTTGAGTAGCCTTCTAATGCACTTCACTGTCAAATTAAGTGTTAATAGGGGTCTTGTTACTCAAAATCATTTGGGTTATACACTCATCTTGTTCAGATATATATATATATATATATATATATTAAAATGAGCCTTAAAGAGGTAAGATTGGATGGCATGGACTAGAGTCATCTGAATCAAGCCAGGGCCAATTGCTGGACTCTTATGCACACAGTGTTGAATCTTTTGGTTCCATAAAATACAGGGAATTTCTTGGCTAGCTGGGGAAATCCTAACATCTCATGAAGGGCTCTTCTCTATGGTGTTATGGTAGTTAGCTAGTTCCTTCACTAGTCAGCTAGCTAGTTAGCTAGTCTTAATTAGACCCATACACATTATCTTTTACCGGTTTGTTTACCAGTTGTGATGAAAAAGTTGTTAGAACATTTACGATTATAGTCATCAGGATTAGGACCAAAATGAAATGTTCCCTGGCAACTTGCATTGTAGATTTCTTCAGTCTGAAGTTTAATTGAGAAGCTGAAAAGCTTGAAGTGATTTTATAGGTGGAGCATGGATGGACATACATAAAAATACAACCTCACCACCACCTATAAAAATTTGAACCTTATACAAGATATATCCACTCATTTTGTTCAAATGCACTATCCTTTCATTTTTTAGACATCACTGTCTAAGACATTATTAGTCTGTTCTCTGAAAACCCACGACACTGAGGCCACATTAAACACGGGAGTAAGAAATAAAAGCATGTTTATGCTCAGTCAGGGACAGTAGCATTACAGCTCAGGGAACTGAGGCATTTGAATTTCAAACCTTTCATTACTGTGTGTTATGTTATGTACCACATACTTCAGCATTTAAAAGCTTTGAATTTTTCCCACAGAATTTATTTATTTGTTGTGTACAAGTTTCACAATAGGTAGTGATTGTTCCCTCAGACAACATTAATTAACAGATGTTGTGATGGAAATGCAGCATGCTGACAGGAATGTACAAACATATTTTATATATTGCTTCAATGAAGTTCATGCTTCAAAGGGTGAAAACAAGTTGGCACACATTATACAATTAATTGCTTGCCATAGAGTAACAACATACCTTCAATACTAAATTTCATCAGGTGCTGACAAATATCAGTTACAATTTCTGAGGAAGATTCATCCATCTTCATTTGAATATAATCCACAAAATTGCTTGCTACTTGCATATGCTGTTTGGCATATGCCTTGACGACATGTGGCTGCAAAAGGGGCAGTATAGCTGAACGAAACTTGTACCATTCCTCTCCACTCCTAGAGCACAGCAAAATATCCATTCTAGAGAAGTACTTTATTGATAAGTTTCAGTGCTGCAGTGTAATAGGGATGATGTAAAGTAACATAGCAAGTATACATTTCTGAAATGCGGGAACTGTGACCAACTATGACTGATGGATTCTCATATTCTGGTCTGTCCACAGTCAGCTGAGACCAGCGGTAATAGCTAAAACATTTGCATTCTGGGAATGGAAATTTTATGTAACTTGATATGTTTGATAAATATATTCCATAAACTCACATAATGGGGCATTAACACCAATGACTGGCTAAATAATGAAGAAAGGTAGGGACAAAATATGAAGGACTCATGGAAAAAATGAGATATAAATATATAACAAGCCCTCATCAGTCATGAGAGATATTTTTGAAAAATATAACAAATGGTGAAACTGCAGTACTTCAGAGAGGAAACTTACAGGAAAATGAGGTTAAGGGAAGTAAACACGCATGACACAAGATAATGTGTACATTCATGATTCATAATGAAGAAAATGTTTCTGTTGTCCTGGAATGACATTGGCAATCCTGGCTGAAAGTTTTCAGGTTGATCAAACAATATACACTGCAGGGAGACGGGGACAAACAACTTGGTGAAGAAACTGATGATCTCCAGTAGCTTTTATTAGCTCTGAAGGCATTTCTTCAGAGACTGGTCATCAGCTGAGGTCTTTTTGCAACAACATCAGAATATTCTCCATCTGGTGGCTCACAGAGTGCTGTCAACTCTTCAGTGTCCTCCTCAGTCAACTCAGTAGCACAAGAATCAAGAACTGATTCTCCACACGTGGGAATTTTCTCCTGAACTAGCAGGCTAAAATGATCAAGTTCCACATTCTCTCCTGTTAGTTGTGGAATCCTCATTCAAAGCTGTGGACTTCAGCTCATTCATGGACTCCATTATAATTACTATGCAGTCAGTTATGCTGTGTGACTTAAATCTCTCAGTGACACAAAGATCTTTTCACTTGCATCCAAGACATTGCACAAGGTGTGGCGGGTGTACAGGGTCTTATGTATTGTGATGATGATTCCCAAGTTGGGTGGCTGCAGGAGTGAGGTGATGGTGGACAAGGACTCACCTTGGGTATTCATTTGGGCAAGAACATCCTGCAGACGCCTTTGGGCATTATCAAGGATGAGGAAAAACTTAAATGCTAGATTATTAGACTTCAGATAAATTTTTTAAAGGAGTCTTTACATGCATGGCCTTCTCCCCATTGCAGCACCCCAGACTGACAACCATTTCCTTGTCTCATCTTTCAGCCATAGAAGGCCCTTTCTGTATTTTTGAGAAAGAGGTCATAATTATTTACACAATAAGTCTTTGAACTGGATGGAACACAGATCATACCGCTTCCCCTGATCTTGTCTTCATTTTTCTTGAAGAAACAAACTGTTGCTTCTGTTCCACTATAACAGCATCTGACAACAGCAATACTCATTCCCCTGTCCACATTATGCAACACCCCAACCAGCAAAAGAGACACTAATTTCCTTTAATTTTTATCCCTAAGCTTTCCACAAGCAAATACATCACCCTTTTGAGAGATTACTGAAGCACGTGGACAATAATTAGTTCTAAAAATTGTACAATATCTAGATAGCTACTGAATGAAACAGGTGGACACATGTGGCCTCTTGTAAAGTGCTCTACTTGCATATGCAAACACAAACATGAATGAGTAAGACACGCATGCTGTGGTGCGTGAAGGTTGCCATGATAATTTCTTTGTCCCATAAATAAAACCATGATGAACAGACCTGTGAACAATGAGGGCTTGCTGTATTAAATTTTATTTAGAAGACATCACTGGAAAAGACCATGTGGCAGAATATTATTTTGTGGTTTATTTTATGGTACTATCAGCATTTTGGACTTTATGACATTGATATTAGGGTGACTGGTGCATTGGAAAATACTAGGAAGTAAGTGATCATAACTCAATTGAAGCACTGTTTTGTATGTGCTTGGATGGTCTGAGACAAACTTTGAAAGAACCTGGTAAGGGTAGTGGGTGTCCCAGCCAAGATTTAGACTGGGTACACACCAAATTCTACTATAAACCATAAATACTACACCATGTGATTCAACTGGATTAGGATGAGGTCAAATTATGTGACTTTGGACATGTAGTCATGACTGGCATGTTCTGCGAGAGCTACAAATTCCTTGTTTAGCTGAATAAACATTTTTTTGTAAGCATATCTTACATTTGGAGCTAATGGCTCCTGTACATTAGTCATATTAATGTGGTATATCAAACCTTTAATATTAGAACTGAATCATAATCTCCAATTGTAATTATGTTTTTAAGAATCAGTGACAAAAGGGTCTCATCTTAGTCTTTATCTTTCTTAATACTCATTAACTTACACTGGAACCATACCCATACTACCAAATGTCTTCTGTCGATAGTGTTGAACTGCAGGAAAGGGAGGTCTGAACGGATAGCGGCCTTCATGATGAAACATTGTTCGAATGTCATCAGCATCTACAGTCACAACAAAGTCTGCACCATTGAGTCGCAATTTGAAAACAGGTCCCAGTTGTCTACTTAAATCCATAACAGCCTCTGTTAGTCTCTCTGCTTTATATGGACCTGTTAAAATTTGCAGATGTAATCAAGACTGTGAAGGTCATAGTAAGTACTCAAATTCCTGATTTAACTTTGAAACAGAGAATTTTTAAAGACTGGAGAAAGTTCTGTTTTACTGAGGCTCATGAACTGAAGACAATAGACCTGAGTATAAATGAACATATTTGTCAGCAAGACCTCACAGGTAAATGCTAAAGGCAAGAAAATATACAGAAAGTTAATTAATTTTCTACTATATTATTGGCACTTGCAGTTGTTACATGAAGAAGAATGAGATGCCTAGGGCAAGTACTAAGTGTGGGTTAAATTAGAAATTTTAATATTCTAAATTATGTTTCACTCATTGTTAATTGTTATCTGTTTGTTATTCATTATTAGCTCACACATTGAAGGATTGCCAGATTATCTCAACCATATCATTGTCACTTTCTCTTGGCTACCTTAGCACATGTAACTTGCCTTCAGGAAGCCACCTAAACCTGATCTGTTGCAGAGGTTGTTACATCTGTAGTCATTATGGTAATTCACACAATAGTACAGCTATGTTTTTTAGCACCTGGATGAATAATCACAATGACCACTCATAACAGAAAATATGGACTTAAAAAAATCACAATTATTTACTGAATTTCCCTTTATTTGAGAAAATAATTTAAAATCTGTTGAGCACAGAAAATAACACTTTTTAATTTAAAATACAATTTTGCCGACAATTTTATGTCACTGAACCCACAACGTGCTGTTAAAATTGGTGTATGGTGTGCTATGAGTGCAACTAGGATTATTACACCCACTTTCTTTTTGTGGGCTATAAACTGACACTGATATGTTACACACATTCTGACAGCATTCTTTGCTCACCTGTTGGATTGCAAGAGAACTTTTATGTTTTTTTCAGCAAGACAGTGCAAAAGCTCAAACAGCAAATAATTCTATGCACTGGTTAGAGAGTATTTTTGGCAACAGAATAATAAGCAGAGGAAGAAACTTTAAATCATTTTTTTAAAAAAGCAGAAGTTTGTGGCCACCATATTTGCCATGTTTGAATGTCTGTGATTTTCATGGGGCATATTAAAGGATAAAGTTGAGCGAAAAGTATGATTAAACCTAGTATTAACTGCAATACACTGAAAAACATGGAACCAGAATCAAAGGACATGCCACCATCTAAAACTCTCTGTGATGTGTCTGATGATATTTGCCAGAAGAACTAAGGACCCTTTGATTAATCTGTTTGCTAACAGACATCTGTAGTTTTTTTATCCAAGAAATGTATTTGTCCTACATATCAGAGTTGGGGGTAGTTTAAGTTAAGTTCATTTTATTTCATATAATTTAATTTACTTTATGTTTCTGTCACAGAGTGGCATTCCTGGCTACAGATGAATAATGTGGGTGCAGGCTCTGGAGATCCTAAAACAGTTGTGCTCAAAGTGGTGTATAAAAAATGAATTTTCATAGCATATAAACATATTTCATGCAACATCATATATTCATCTGAAAATGAAAGTCAAGGGTAGCATAGTGATGATTTTCATTGTTTGCTGATGATTCAATTGACTAAACCCAGGTAATTTTTTTTTTTTACTTATGAATGATATTGTTTATACCACTATGTAGTTCACTCACCAGCAAATGCACTATTTATTAACTTGGTTATAAGTTTTAAATTTACGTTAAAATACACAATAATATCACTCCTACATGTTTCGGTCTTTAATGACCATCATCAGGGAGCTTCATCTTTACCTAACTAAGGTTATATAAATTAGGTGATGTGGCAGTATGCTGCCCCATCACCTAATTTATATAACGACATAATTTTACCAAGTGTTTTAACATAAATATAACTTTAGTTAGGTACAGATAAAACTCTCTGATGATGGTCATTAAAGACCGAAACATGTAGGAGCGATATTATTGTGTATTTTAATGTAAATTTAAAACTTTCAACCAAGTTAATAAATAGTGCATTCGTTGGTGAGTGAACTGCGTAGATTTCAAAATGCACGGTGCAACGATAAAAATTGTTTATACCACTGTTGCAGTTTGTAATATCTGTTGCTGTTAGTAATGAACTATTTACATGAAATGTATGTTACTTTGTCTAAATTGTTTTGTTCAGGAACATTCTTAATTATGGCCTAAAAGTGCCTCTTGCTGTATACCTCCTGCTTATGGTACTCAGATTGAGAAATATTTCTCAATCCTGCTATAGCATTTAAAGGCCAGGGCTGTTTATCTATTTAAAATTACTAAAAATATACCTATGAAAGGGAACATTAATTCAAAGTATCATATTATATCATATCATTTATTTTCATTCCTTGGATCCTTACAGGATTACAAAATCCATATGGATATTGAAATAGTCATTTACGTAAGAAGTCAAGAAGTGAAGTCAATATAAAAGTCTACTACAATTTTAGTTACTAGGCCTAGTACAATATTTGAGGATTTAACATAATATAAATTATTTTAATATAACAAATAATAACATTAAACACCAAAGTCACTTGTTTATTATCCACTCTCATACCCACTATTCATGGGGCCAAACTGGATAACAAATATTAAAAAAAAAAAAGTTATTAATTCCATTATGTTACTTAAAAGACTAAAGTACTGGCAACACAACTAAAATGTCTATATTATTTATGGTACGTATTAGGTATTCTGAAATGGTGCAGGGGGGAGTAACAAACAAAAACAAAAGGATGATACTCCTCAACAAGGAGCTTGTGTTTCTGGTATACCATCACAGAAACAGGTGACATCTGCAAACCTGAATGGATTTTGAGGGATCTACTGAAGGGAGAGACTCACCAGTTGTGAGATCTGTCAGCTGAAATATCAAAAACCTCTCTCCACTAAGCTAGCAATACTAGCCAGTCTATGGAAGAAGAAGATATCAGAGAGGTTTCACCAGAAAAAGGCCAGAAAGTCTGAGAGTATCAAGAGGAATTTCAAAAAACCTAAAAGGATTAAATGGCATCTGAGGCAATAGCAGTTGAGTTGTTAGATTACACCCAAGCAAGAAGATAACTCAAGAATGGAATATGAAAGATCAAGAAAACCCACAGGGAAGGGAATAGTGACTCACTCATTATCTTGAGTATATACTCCCATCCTGTTTCTTTAATATCCATTTAAATACTTTTCTCCCATTTATATCCATGTCTTGCAACCCCTGTCTTTTCTCACGTGACTGAAGGTCAGAGTGCATAAAATGTGGGGAATTTCTTGACTACATGCGCATCTACGCGGTATCAGCTTCTTAAGGTGGACAATGTTTCGTGGAATTTGTTATATTTCATTGCAAAAAGTTTGCATTCCTGGACCCAAATTACTTGCCATTAAGTTTTAAACCAAACCAGTGGCAAATCCTGATTCTGAGGTCAGGCCTAGTGGAACATTCATTCCAATGGCATGTGCAGAATGTGACAATTCCTTGCTGTTCTCAGGAGCTTCTTCCATTCCTCTCTGTTATGTACTTTTTCCTACCACCCTTCTCCACCAACTGTTCTGCCATCCTCTCTCAACTCATCTTACCATCTATTTCTTGGTCTACCTCTCAATTTTATTGTTCCCAAATTCCTTTTGGGAATTCTATTTTCTTCCATTCTCTGTACATGCCCAAACCGACGTAATCTATTTAACTTTATTGTTGCTATTATAGTAGGCTTTTTTTAACACTTGCATAAATTTCTTTATTGGTTAATACCCTCCAATTTTCATTTTCATATACAGAGCACAAATTTCTTCTATACACTTTCCTTTCAAAAATGTACAATTGCTATCTATCTCTCTTTGTCAGTATCCAAGTTTCTGTTGCATATGTTAATGTTTTGTCTATTATTGTGTTCTTTAGTCTTAATTTTAGTTTCTTTGATACATTTATATTTTTAAAAAAAGTCTGTAGCATAAAATATGTTTTGTTAGCATTTTTTATTCTTTCTTGCAAGTCTACTTGATTATTGTTATTTTCATTAAGTATAACTCCTAAATATTTACAATTTTCCACTCTTTAAAATGTGTATTTTTTTTTTATTTTCAAATGTCATATTTTATTTGTCTGTAAATTGTTTTTCCTTTTCACTATCATATATTTTGTCTTTTCATGGTTTATCTGTAGTCTGAACTTTCTGGCAATGTTTTCCATTTCTACAAAAAGCTTTCTTATTTCTATTCCATTTTTTACAATTAATGCAATGTCATCTGCATATGCTAATACATTACATTCAGTTGTTCTTTACCAATCTTTATACCACTAGGAACCGTTTTTATACTTTGTATCATTTTTTGTAATGCCAAATTAAATAATATTGGTGATAAAGGGTCACCCTGTTTCAGGCCTGTCTTATTTTCAAAAAAAGGTGACAATGTTCGTTCTATTCTAACCACACTTCTTGTCTTTTGTACACATGTTTTATACATATTTATTAATTTAATATGAATTTAAATTCTCTCATGCATTCCCATAGTGTATCTCTATGTATAGAGTCATATGCTTTTTGAAAATAAATAAATAAATATTGTACACTCTGATTATATTCCCAAAGTATCTCATTTATTATTTTCAATGCAAATATGTTGTCAATTACAGATCCTCCACCTCTAACCCGTAAATTTTTTAATACACGGTTTAATTTTTTCTAATATTCAACAAAATTTTGTAAGTTGCATTTCCCAGTGCTATTCCCCTGTAATTCTCACACGCATCTCTGTCCCCTCTTTTGTGTATAGGAACTATTATTGTTTCTTTCCATTCTTCAGGTATCCTTTCCTCTTCCCAGATTTGTCTTACTAGTTCTTACATCCTACTCAGTAGTTAATTTCCTCTGTTTTTGATTAATTCCAGATGTATTCCATCACTTCCAACCACCTTGTTATTTTTTAAGTTTCTTATTGCCTTATTTACATCTTCTATAGTCAATTCTTCTACTTCAACTTCAACTTTGCTAATTTCTTTATTTCCTGTTTTAATTAATTCCCTTGGTTCTTCTGTGTTCAGTTATTTGTCAAAATATTCTTTCCATATTTCTTTCTCCTTTGTATTCATTGCCAATTCTCCTTTTTTGCTCCTAAGTATGCTAAATTTATGTTGATATACTTTCTTAAATTGGTTTACTGTTTGATACATTTTCCTTGTGTTATTATACTTCTGATCTTCTTCTATTGATTCTATTACATTTTTCATGTACGTCTTTTTCTTATTCCTAATTATTCTGTGAGCTTCTTCTCTTTTATCAGCCACTTTTCTCATGCTTTGTTCATTTCTTCTATTACAAATTTGCATTCCTCATTGTACCATTTATTTTTAAATGTTTCTGTGTCTTCATCCTTTTCTATAAGCTGCTGTTTAGTTTCCTTGATTACTGTTTTAATGTTTTCCCATTTTTTATTAATATTATTGTCCATACTATCTTCATCACCAAAATTTTCCAGTATTTCAAGCTTATTAATTTGAATAGAATATTCTTCTTTCCACTTTGGATATTGAAAAATACTCACCATTTTTCTTTTCTCATTATATTTATTTCCAATTTTTACCCCTAATTTTACTTTGAAATTTATCTTCAGCAAGTTGTGATCTGATCCAATGTCCGGTCCCCTTAGTGCTCTGATGTCTGTTATTGCACTCCTGAATCTATTACTAATTAAAACCTATTTATTTGATTTGCTGTCCTGCCGTCTGCTGAATACCACGTCTCTTTATGAATATCTTTATGTGGAAAAGTTGCACTTCTTACATTTAAAGCTTTTAGATATCACAAACTGAATCATTTTTATTCCATTGTTGTTAGTTTCATTATGTATTACGTATTGCCAATGGTGGGTTTGTATATGCTTTCTCTACCAGCTTTTGTATTCAAATCTCCCAAGTATTATTTTAATGTCTGACCTAGCTATTTGATTTATATTTTGCTTCAATAAATTACAAAATTCTTCTTTTATCTCTTTGCTTTTTACCATTCGTTGGTGCATGGACATTTATCAGAGTACACAGAAATCATTTCGCTTTTAATCTCAAACAGCATATTCTTTCATTTATAATTTTGAAATCTACATATTTTAAAAATTCTTCACTTACATAAAAACCACAACCAAATTTATGTTTTTTACTATCTAATCCACTATTAAATAATGCAAAGTTATCAAATTTTTGTATACCTTTTCCAACCCAATCTCCTGGAGCGCTACTACATTGAAGTCTAAATTTGACAATTCATTATGGAGCACTCTTAGTGCTCCTGACAAAAATAGGCCTCTTACATACTATGTTCCAATTTTCATATTCCTTTTCCTGATCCATTCATCATCAGTTATCCCTTCCTTCTGAGGCTCTTTCAAGAAATTCGTAACTATATATTTTTACTTGGCTAGGGGGTTAGCCCATCATAAAACCCTGAACCTGAAGGGCCAGGATTTTTGATCAGGCTTTACTCCCTTATACAACTTGCTTTCACCACAGCTTCCAGAGCATCATCTACCCTTGGTTTGATTTTGGAGTGTCCTTCTCCTAGGAAGATAGCAACCAAATTCAAGTGTCCCTTCTACCCTATCTGATAGACCCTTATGTTCGGGCCCATCAGACCCCCCTTGCTTTTTCTGCTCGGTGACCCATGCTGCCAAAGGGGTTGGTTACCTCAACCTTAGCATGGGTTACACACCTTAACAGGACCCACTGCTAGTAAGCAAGAGTGGGTGGAGGGAGAGGTATGCAGATTTTCATCTTCATGTTGAAAATATTATTAGGTATGGTGTACCTTCACATCACACTCCCATATGGGTCCCCCTAGTGGAACATTACAATGTCATATTGTGTACCCTGAAAATGGGCTGACCTTCGGTTCAGGATTCACCTCCATCCATACTTTCGATTGAGGTAAATCTCATCCTATAACCTGCCATGACTCCGTACTCATTGTATGGCTGCCTAAGTCCGGTCTGGACGGGTGCGAAATTTCTCGTCCCTACCTAGATTCGATCCTCAGACCGACTACGCTATCCCGGCCACCTATACTCTCAATCATGACTAATAATGCATTTCATCGAAACTCGTTTTTCGTATAGTCCTTCACGTTTCAAATTGAAATGCCCTCGGCAAGCTAGTTTCGATACATCGACCTTATCACAAACCAAACTTTTTATTTGTAATGGTCGCGTTGTTGGTGAAAGAGATGCTTACAAACTGCGGTCTTTATTACTTACACCTCTTAATAAAGTGTACAATGTGACAGTTTCATTATTTCGACTCCGTAAAATATAGGACAAAAATGATACGAGATCCCTTTCGTATTTTCCTATATCATTTGGAATATGTAATTTTGCCTCGTTATGTTGGCTATACAGTACGCTCTGCATAACTGCTTACGAGATCAAACGGCGTTTTAACTTGTAAATACATACCGGTTGGTCCAAAGAGATGCGCATGTCCAATTAATGGCCATGCTCCTCGTATGGATGGGATGTCTTTGGATGTTTTTATCGAGGAAAAGTACTTCCTTGCACAGTGTGAATTACCAGAACACACAAAACGTTTGGTTCTGGCTGCAAGATGGTTCCGTAGCATCGCCATTCCCTCTACAGACTGGATCAGCATTTATAAACATCTGATCAGACTGTCCATAAATCAGCATACACGATATTCTGAATGACATACATACAAATTATATGTCTGAGGGACACAAGGTTGTTCTTGTCTACCAAGTTCCTTTCTGTAAGAAGCGAAGTAATTACAGAGGCTAAAAAGCTCATGTACGTTTCGACGGTACTTTTCTGCATGCCATATTTATTAGTCGGCCACTCACCAAGTAATTCGCTGATTAAAAATCATAAAATAGAACTCAAATAAACGGTGTGCTGGCGGATATTTTTTGACGCTTAAATTTGCACATGTTAATATTTCAGCGCGTCAATTTTATACATATATTGTCATTACCAGTAGTATTTTTGTTTGTATTACACGTACTCCAAGTACTGTGAATTATTTAAGGACGTTGTTGATACTTCAGACCACAGATTCCCAGGATTTACACTTCATGGTAGACACTTTGTGGATTGAATAACCATTCGGCTACGCGCCGTGACATCTACTTTTAAACCACCGTACCACCAGCCGAATTCATGTGCAGGTAAAAACAGGTGTCAGAACTTTCCCGAGTCCCATGATCCATTGTGCTCAGACTGAACCAATCACAACACAGCTACTTCAATACGTAGGGAGTTTATGGTAATCTGTGACCTCAATGCCCAGAAACAACACCAATCAGGCTGCTCATATGATTTTCCATGCAAGGCTACCAATCGTATTTCGTGTTACTTGCAGCAGGCTTAGCTGTAGGTTGGGGTTGTAGGTGAAGGTATAGAGTGGAAGTGAATTAGATAGTGGACGTGTTTTATTCTGTGACTAATTAGTTTTAGCAGTAAGTATAAGTATATAATGTTCAGCAGTGATTGATATGCATAATTGTAAATACGTATGTAATGCGGAAATTTTGGTTGGTGAATAAGGCGTGGTTGTTGGGTATGACCTTGAAGATGGTTCTATTTCGTCTTTAAAAAATGTTCTCGCTTATTTACGGCATGCTAAACTGATGTGACGCTCGTCTGAAACTAATGTTTACACCTATGTAATATGTACGCTGTGTTATGATGTTGACAAGGTATTGCCCATATAAGAGTACTTCGGGGGACGCCATTCGCTTGGATTAATGCGCCATTTTGTTACGAGGGCTTTGCGAGGGTTGTCAGATTGACTCTCGATGTTCAATTGTATTGTTTCGAGAGCATTTTTAAAATACTGTAGACGTGTTAGCCACATTCATAATTAGGTGATACCTTCCATCATGAGGACGTTTTGTAATCTCAGGTGTTACCACTTTGATGTCATTCATGTATATAAGTACTGTTTTTTTCCTCCCCCCCCACAGGCTTGTGTCAGAATGTCACGTTATCGTGAGTGGGATCTATCGTGCAAAGTGTACGTTGGTAATTTGGGAAGCAGTGCATCTAAACACGAAATTGAATCGGCATTCAGCAAGTATGGCCCATTGAGGAATGTGTGGGTAGCCAGGAATCCGCCAGGTTTTGCTTTTGTGGAGTTCGAGGATCCCAGAGATGCTGAGGATGCAGTACGAGGTCTGGACGGAACGTAAGTATTTAACTAACGTGTAATGTTCATAATAGTTGTAAGGATTAATTTGGGAATACTGGAAGAATTGTGCAGGTGTTGTATGCATTAAGTTGTCCTTTGATATTTGAGGGATATGAAGATTGGTGTTGTCTGTATTCGTAACTGATTTTAGAAGAATGTGTGGAGTGGAATGGTGTGTCAAAGAGAAGGACATTAGGATATTATGTTGCCATGTTTCTGATCATCATTTAATGTTAGAGTGTGGGCTTCATGTAAAGTTAGTTGCACTGTAACGTTCATACAACAGGCAATTTTCCATTCAGCATGTTTATAGGACTTTCTCCCCGCCAATTAACCACAGTTTATGCTTCCTTTTTTTTTTTTTTTTTACATTGCTGGGAATTGTATGGTGTTCTTATACATAAATATTTATACCTGAGCTTGCTAGTGACTGGGAGAGACATTTTTTGAATAAGTGGCCCATGCAGGATGGGAGAATGCAATTGCCAGTACAGTTTTTATTCTTCACTTTGAACTGGTTGTTTTACCAGTGCATTGCCACTTTTTTTTTTTCAGAGGGGCATGGTTGATTTGTGTTGGCTTAATCATGTTGTTCTGAGGTTGGCAGTGCTGGAGATGCATGGGGGTTTGTCATATCCAGGTGGTAATGGTTATCAAATCTTTTAGGCATTAAAACAATTGTAGCAAGTTTTTTGCAGTGCTGCACCAACTGCATAAATACAAGCAGTAGCCTGTTATCCTCTCTCTGGTGGAGTCAGATTTTTGCTATTATAGGTCATGTTTGATGTTTGTCAGTTTTGTGAATTCAGTTTGAGGTAAAAAATGTGGAATATCAGCAGTTCAGAGACCCAGTATTTCCAGGCTCACTTGGGGCCATGAACACCCAGATCATTATATATATTGCATTTACCTGAATATAAGATGAGAAGTTTTTCTTAATCCATCATCTCAAGAATGCAGGATCACTGTATAGTCATGAAGTCAAAATGTTCTGTATAGATATTTTCTTGAAAATTTAAAATACTGGTGGGGGATCATGTTACATACTTGTAATTCTGTGCTCTGTGGATTATTCGTATTCCAGTCTTGCACACAAGTACGAGACAAATCCCTCACATAGATTGATATGTCTTCATCTAATTCAGTTATGCTCATTTTGTATATATTAATGGCCATAGTTACTTTCACCATTTGAATTACTGTCAGTTTGAAGTACACTGTCATAGGCCATTTTCAGTGTCACTTGGGGGGAAAAAAAAACCCATGATGTAATTTATTAAATATACATGTATCGCTGTCTTTGCAGCGTACATATTTCCTTGTATTTTATAATTGTAGAAGTCCGTCCTGTTTAAAGAAAGTAGGTACTCAGTTTTCTCATTGTCATGTGTCTTTACTTTGTCCCTTTAACTGAACATATTAATAACATACACCTACAAGATTTTGAAATGCTTGATGGAAAATGGCATTGTGTGTGACAGAAAATTACTCAAATTGAAGAAATTCTACTATATTTGTTAGTGATGTATAGAACAAGCAGAATATGGAATGACAGAAATTGGATATTGTTTGTAACATCTGCACTCCTTGTGTCTTTGTTTGTGCCCAGATTTTTCCAGTGCACTCAGGTCAGGCATTATTTTGCCTCTTTCTGGTGAAGGTTCTAACATAAAGGAAACTCAGATTTAAATAGTGTTTTTGTTCAGATGCTTGTCTTATGTCATGGAATTCTTTGTGTCAGGGGTTTATTTACGTGTCTTTTATCCTAGCCTGTTGTTGCCTGTCACTTCTGGTATTTGGGGTTTTGCTGGAAGTGCTTAGCAAATTTCACTCTGGGGCTAGAGTGGCCTCACTTGAAGCTCTAATGGAAAGTGATTGAATATTTTCAGAGGTGTTTTAAAAATCATTACATGGCATAAAATAGAGGCTGTTTACATGTATGTAACTTCTTTTAAGTTTTATATTGCCCAATATTTTTTACGAACTGGATTGAATGCAGTTAGTGGAGAACATAAATATACATACCACGGAATGCAGTAGTTAAAAGGAGGATGTTTAAGAAAATAGTATGGAGGGGGAATGTTATGACAAAGGAAGTTACAGAAACCCTGTGAAAATTGCATAGGTATTTTTCTAGGATGATAGTCCAGTAGGGGAGGATGAGCTGGCTGGACAGTGGCAATTATGGGCAGGTGAGAAATTCATAATATTAGAAAACTTGGGATTTGAGATGTA
>Ga0123352_10004661_pt1 | contig 20267 bp, 19 predicted proteins | sample TergutLab28metaG_FD_89700 | JGI IMG/M metagenome (GOLD analysis project Ga0123352, IMG submission 89700) | Labiotermes labralis P1 segment gut microbial communities from Petit-Saut dam, French Guiana - Lab288 P1 | ecosystem: Host-associated > Arthropoda: Insects > Digestive system > Gut ...
AATCTTCGTCAAAGTGTAGCTGACCAACTTGGTGTTGATGTTGAAACTCTTGATGGTTTAAGCCACGCTCAATTGAAACAAATGATTGATGATGCACAAGATATTGCTAATGGTGAGTTTGAAATTGCTCTTGAAGGTTTCCGCCAACAATTGCGCGACCAAAATATCGAAATTGACCCTGATGCTGATTGGGATGCTATCCAAGCCGCTCTTGCCGCTGCAAGACAGGCAGCACAAGATAAGTTCGATACAGAACAAGGTAAATATGACGCAGACCGCGAGATATTCGACGCTCAAAGAGATGCAGCATGGGAAGCCTTCCGCAATGGCGAATGGGCTGAATGGTGGGCTAACTTCCAAAAAGAAAACTCTGACTGGCAAGACCTTTATGACCAATGGCGTGAGCTTATGGACGAATGGGAAGCCGAGATGGCAGACTTCTTGCAAAGAGAGAAAGAAGCTCAAGATGCCCTTGATGCATGGCAAGAATGGATGAACAACAGACCTACTGACGAAGAAGGCAACCCATTAGACTTCATTGAAAAAGAATATGAAGGCAATCCTGAAGATTATGTTGAATTTATGGGTTCGATACAAGCAGGTACAGGTTTCAACATACCGCCTGTTCAATTGTACACAAACGGCGTTCCTGTTCCTGGTATAATGGTTAGCATAGTAAATGGCGAAATAATATTGAATGTTGATGCCGCAGTAGCACAACAAGGTACGCTTGTTATAGTGCAAAGTAACAATCCTGGATGGGCTGGAACTTCGCATTTAGAAACACTATCAACCTCTATAGACATATTCTCGGTTGGATTAGATGGTAAAATAAGTTTGGGTTCTGTGCTTCAAGATTTCCCAGAGGGTACTCCTGGTCTATCATCATGGTTGCCAAATGGTTTTGTAAACTTGGCGTTTGAGTCAAATGATATGCCAATCTTCACAGAAAATCCTCCAGAGCAACCTGGCGACGGACCTGGTGGACCTCCAACAATGGAAGGTGAACCTGTGTTTACCGAACCAGAATGGGACGGCATACCTCCAACACTTGACGAGTATGATGACCTAAACGGCGACACACCAGTGCGTGATGAATACAACCTTGGTGACGAACCAACGCAAGACGAATTTGTTATCGGCAACGAGCCAGATGATGCTAATGTTTACAACATCGGCAACGCTCCACCACCAGCCAACGAGTACACTCTTGGTAATGAGCCAAATCAAGGCGGCGGATTTGTTATCGGCAACGAGCCAGATGATGCTAATGTTTACAACATCGGCAACGAACCTAACATTAATTTCATAACCTACGACCCAACAGCACCAGAAATGGGCAGTATGGTAGATGTGTTCATCGTTACACCAATGGGTAGCCTACTTCCTGTTGACCTTGCAGGTCTTGAAGGACTTGGCATTATAACCATCCCACCAAGTGAATGGTTTGCAGAGCTACTTATGCATAATCCTGATGAAATCAACGAGCTTCTTCTTCAAGCAATCGTTGACCCAACAAACCTTCTTGAAAGTGCTCGTGTTGCATTGCAAGAGTTTGACATCGAAGATGCAGACATTTACGACTTCGTTCTTGATTTGCTTGACCTTGTTGAAGCTATCGAGGCTTATGTGGCTCAATACACATATACTGAACCTCCTGCTGATTTCGAGGGAATCGAAACAGAAGCACCGGATTGGGAATATGTTGAAGGTCCTTCACCAAATGCACCTAACTTGCAGGTTGTTATTGTTCCAGTACCACCAACAGGTGGAGGCGAGCCAGAACAACCAGAAGAACCACCAACAGGTGGAGTTGACCCTGAGCCAGACGAACCACCGACAGGTGGAGGCGACGGCGGCGGAGATACCACACCACCAACGGGTGGAGGTGATGGTGACGGTGATACCACAACACCACCAACAGATGGCGGAGATGATAGCGACAACGAAACTCTCGACCTAGTTGACCCTGATGTTCCACTTGGTAACCTTGAAGTCGAAGAAGATATAATTCTCGACCTTGGCGACCTTGACGTACCGCTTGGCAACCTAACAACGGACGGCACAGATGATGGCTTCTACCTCGAACTTGATGATGCTGATGTACCGCTTGGCAACTTCCCAGCAGACATCGACGCTGATGACTATATCGAGCTTACAGAAACCCAAGTGCCACTTAGCCAAATGCCAAACACCGGCGTAAACGATGTAACGGGCGTTATCAGCACAGGTATCTTTGTAACCCTTACCCTTGCTGCTGTTGCTTCTCATTCCATCCGCAAGCTGGTTAAAGCAAAAAAGCAAGATGACGACGCAGAAGGTGCGACTATCTAATATCCAACCGCTCTTTTAGCAGAGTTTTAATAATAAGTTTGATGCATATTTGCCACCGCAGTTTTTACACTGCGGTGGCAAAATCGCATCATATAAGAATGAGAGGGTTTATTATGGGGCAAAAGGCAAAATCAAATAAAATAAAGTTGCGCATTATGATAGCAGTTTTGGTTTTAAGCGTTGGTGGCGCAATAACTTTTGGTGTGCTCCTTTTGTATGATATGACAACCACAAGACAAGGACAAGATTTTTTTGCAGATATGGCCATTCCTGTGATACAGCGTCCCGCAAGCCTTTCACGTCAAAGTTTGGATAGTGAAAATGTCAACTTCACCCTTATGGTAGATTTTGACGAAAAACGAGAACAAGCACCAAATATCGTTGGATGGATACAATCTCCGGGGACGGTTATAAACTACCCTGTATTACATACTACAGACAACGATTTTTATCTTAACCATCTGCCTGATGGCAGGCGTAACGCTATGGGCTCAATCTTTTTAGATTATCGTAATGCGGCGGATTTTTCCAGCCAAAATATGCTAATCTATGGACACAATATGGCTTCGGGGGATAAATTTTCATCTTTGCGCCATTATGAAAACCAAAGTTTTTTTGAAGAACACAGTACAATCTTCATCTTCACACCTCATAAAAACTTTGCAATAGAGCTGTTTGCAGGATACAATTTTAATTCCAACATCGAGCATCCACCGATGCATTTCGCAAACGAAACGGAATTTGAAAACTATATAGAAGAATTGCGGACAAGGTCGTTTATTAATAGCGATTTGCAAGTTAGCTTCGGCGACCAACTGGTGTTTTTGGCAACATGCGTTTATGCAGGTGACAGTCCGTGGAGAAGTGTGATTGTCGGAAGACTTGTAGCACTTAATTGGTAACAATTAAACTAGAAAATTACACATTTTATATAAACTTTGCAGTTAATTATAGCAAAATCTCCATAAAAAAATTATATTGAAACGACAAGCATACACGGTCTTGTCGTTTTTTATTATCCTATACTTATAGGTTTTAGTAAAATTTCAAAAAAGTTATAAAAAAATTTCACAAACCATTTAATCCCACACTATAATAATACAGGGGGTGGTTTTGATGTCATCTATGGTGCAATTGCGTAACATTTCAATGAATTATCATTCCAAAGAAGGCGAGGTTGCCGCCGTTTCACAGGTAGATTTTTGCGTGCAAGAAGGCGAATTTATTAGCATTGTAGGTCCATCGGGGTGTGGTAAATCTACCCTTTTATCAATAATAGCGGGGCTTTTGCCGCCATCATCTGGCGATGTGTTAATAGGCGGCGAAGTTGCCGTAAAAAACACATCACAAATTGGGTATATGTTCCAAAAAGACCATTTATTTGGTTGGAGAAATATATTAAATAATGTGTTATTGGGATTAGAAATAAAGCATAAAAAAAATGCACATACAGTAGCATATGCACATATATTGCTTGAAAAATACGGCTTGGGTGATTTTAAGAAGCACCGCCCACACGAATTATCAGGCGGAATGCGCCAGCGTGCCGCATTAATACGCACGCTTGCAACAAGCCCAAAAATATTGTTGCTCGACGAGCCTTTTTCGGCTTTGGATTATCAAACCCGCCTAACAGTAAGCGACGAAATTGGCGCAATACTTTCCGCAGAGCGGGTTACGGCGATATTGGTAACGCACGATATAGCGGAAGCAATTGCGTTGTCAGACCGTGTTGTCGTACTGTCTAACCGCCCCGCAACTGTTAAAAATATCCATACTATTGATATCTGCAAGAAAGAAGGAAGCCGCCGAAAATCACCAAAATTCGCAGGCTATTTTGACAAAATTTGGGAGGAGTTGCGACAATGACATATAGCACAGAACACAACGCATATCTACGCCAAATACGCCATAAAAAAATATTGGTCGTCGCCTGCCAAGCCTTAATTTTACTAGCTTTTTTCGGACTGTGGGAAATAGCCGCACATTTCGGCTGGATAGAAGCCTTCATTTTTAGCTCTCCGTCCAGAATGTGGCGTATGCTTGGTATAATGCTTGCAAATGGCGAATTGTTCACGCATATCGGTGCAACGGCTACACAGGTTGTACTTGGCTTTGTGCTTGGTACTATACTAGGTACATTAATTGCCGCAATGCTATGGTGGAGCGATTTTGTACGCAAAGTATCCGCCCCGTATTTGGTAGTGTTTAACGCCTTACCAAAAACCGCACTCGCACCAATAATCATTGTATGGATGGGCAACAACCCTAGCGCAATCCTTGTTACCGCCCTGCTAATATCTGTTGTTGTCACCATCCTAAATATGTTGACGGGTTTTACACAGGTAGAGCAGGACAAAATCAAACTAACGCAATCCTTTGGAGCAAGCAAATTACAAACCTTCACAAAAGTCATTTTTCCCGCATCTATCGGTGATTTAATATCTGCCCTAAAAATAAATATCGGTTTGTCTTTTGTGGGCGTTATTGTTGGCGAATTTCTTGTAGCAGGCTCTGGACTTGGATTTTTAATTGTATACGGCAGTCAAATTTTCCGTATGGATATGGTAATGTTATCCATCTTAATCCTTTGCGCTTTAGCTGCTGTATTTTACCAAATTATCTCAGTAATAGAAAAGCGTTTTGCAAATTGGATACAATAAACAAAACACCACCCTTTAGCAAGGGTAGTGTTTTGTATGAATCATTAGTTACGATTTGGTTGTTCTGCAGACAAGCCAATATCGCTCCAGTTATGAATATTACCTGTAAAACCTACACCAGCGCGTGTATCCCAGTTGGTTACACGGCTGTTAAGAGCAGTCAAGTTAATAGTCCAGCTTAGTGGAATAGCAGGCACATTATTGTACCAATACCACTGCCAATCGCTAAACACTTGTTGCAAATATGCCGCATCCCAAGCCTCGACAGAAGTCATACGTTCTAAAATAGCGTCATATTCTGGCGAAGTATATCTTGATGGATTCCATTGTGTGTGACCCCACATACCATCTGGGTTAGGGTTAGCACCCACAATAAAGCGGTCGTGGGCAATGTGAATTTCGTCACCAGAACCATAGTAAGAATCAAAGTCAAGAGCGTCAAGCAAATAGTTGCGGTCGTGCAAACGACCTTGCCATAATACTACACGAAGACCGATTTCGTTCCATCTTTGTGTATAGAAAGCAACACGCTCTTCATCCATTGGCCAAATTGACATAGCCCAATTAATTGTCAAAGGCGAACCATCAGGCATTAATCTAAAGCCATCTGCATCACGCTCTGTAAGACCAGCATCATCAAGAATTTGATTTGCTCTTGCTGGGTCGTGTCTAAAACCAGGAACGGTTTGGTCAATTAAAGCCATATGGTTTGGCGGTGCAATAGATGGCGCAGGGAAGCGCAAACCTTCAAAAACAATTTGGGTAAAAGTTTGCTCATCCAAAGCATAAGCCATTGCACGGCGTACATCTGCACCAAGCTGTGCCATCAATCTGTCAGGATTATAAACGTTTACACGGTTATCATCATCCCAGTTGCCAAGTCTAAAGGAAATATAATAAAATTCGTTAGACGGAGCACTTAAAAATGTGATATTTGAAGCATTTTGGTGATAACGGTACAAATCACGTGGAAAAGCCATAATGTCAAATCTGCCCGCTTCCATAAGCTCACCAGCTTGTGTTGGGTTAAATCTTTCAACAATCAAATTTTCAATTTGAGGTGCGCCAAACACATAGTTTGGATTTGCCACCATATGGAAGGCATCACCTGGTACGATATGCTCTATCATAAACGGACCCCAACCGATAGGATTGCTTAATACAGCAGGATGAGAAGCCATTTGTGCCACAGGAATATCTTCAAAAATATGACGTGGCATTGGTGATGTCCACAAGCTGAAGTAAAGCACAGTCATAGGAAGCTCGTACATATAAATTGTAAGGGTTCTGTCATTGTTTGACAACACTAGACCCTCGATAGAATCCGCTTCGCCATTTGCAAAGTCCAAAAAGCCAACAATGCCTTCAATCTCTCTGGTGCGGCGTATACCTGTGTAATCCGGGCTGGCAAGCACTTCATAGGTAAACACAAGGTCAGCCATAGTTAGCGGCGTGTCGTCGTGCCAATAAACATCGTGTTGCATAGTAAATGTGATAGAATTTTCTTCTAAATCATATTCAAATGTAGCAATACCGTCTTGACCCATTTGGAAAAACTCGTTCATAGAAACAATAGAACTGCTTGAACCCAATAAAGTTGCAACGGTAGCATCTTCACCACGGTCGTGGAAGATTGCGCCGCCAACCATACCTACAAAAGGTTCTGGCAAGCCTATACCATACATAAATGTAGTACCGGGTACGTGTGCCGCACCTGTGTTAATATGTTGCGGAAAACGCTCCATCAAAGCGTTCATCGCTTCCATCGGCGATACGCCACCTGCGGTATCGTTGCCGCCGCCATTTCCGTTTTCAATACCATTGTTGCCGTTGTCGTTGTCGTCATCTGTTGTACGTGGATTACAAGCGGCAAACACAAGCACCAAAACCAACAAGGCTACAATTGTGATTAGTGTTTTTTTCATCTTACTCCTCCTATTTTTTATATATTTATGTTAAGCCCTTCTTTTCTTTGCGTCGGCGGCACGGTTAAGTGCTTGACCTACAAAGTTTACGCATAACATCATAATAACAACCATCAAAGCCGCAGGAACCCACAGCCACAGACGGTTTTGCATATTATAAGCAGTTCTTCCAAACTCAATCAATCGACCAAGCGACGGAACATCACGAGCCAAGCCAAAACCAAGCATAGTAAGACCTGTTTCTATACCAATATTCATAGCAAGGGTTATTGTAAGGTTTGCCGTGATGATAGAAACAAGGTTCGGCAATACCTCGCGAAACAATATAACAATATTGGGTGTACCCAAGGTTTTAGACGCAGAAACATATTCAAGCGAGCCTTGCCGCAATGTCATAGAGCGCATTAAACGAGCCGTAGCAGGCCAAGAAAGCAACAACATCATCACCGAAAAAGAAACAACAGTAAAGTTAAATAAAGCGGCAACAATGATTATAATTATCAAGCTCGGTATCATTGTAAAAAAGTCTAATATACGCATTAGTATGTAGTCGATAAACCCACCATAATAGCCTGCAAGCAAACCAAATAACATACCAATTGTAACCGCACCGCCCGTTACCATAAATGCTATGTTAAACGAGTTTCTAGCACCGATAATAAGATAATGCAGAACATTACGACCTATATTATCGTAGCCTAGCGGCACACCTGCCGCCCAATCTGGCGGCGCAAGACGCAAGTGAAACACGCCATCCATTGCTTCCAGCGGTATAAACAAAGCCCAAATATATACGGTTGCAACAGTTGCAACAAACACCGCCAACCCTATTATTGCTAATGGGTCACGGCATATTTCTTTCCACATTGTTTTCCATATGCTGTGTTGCATCGTTGCACCCCCTATTTTATGCGGATTCTTGGGTCTAGTATAGTGATGATTATATCAGTAACAAGGAAGGATATAGACAGCACCACGGCAAAAAACATTGTAAGCGCAAAGATTACTGGATAATCTCGCCCTTGCAGCGAGTTTACAAATAGCTGACCCATACCTCGATAGGTAAAAACAACCTCTATAAATAACGAACCTGTAAAAAGTGAAGCGATAATTGCACCAAAATTGCCAGCAACAGGCAACAAAGCATTACGCAAAATATGACGAGTATATACCCTATTATTAGGTACGCCTTTACTTCTTGCAGTCGTTACAAAATCAGACGAGTCGTTGTCGATAATCTCTCCACGCAGAAAGTATATAATGCTTACCGTACCCAATAGTGCCATTGTTATCGCAGGTAGCATAACGTGGTGCATTTGGCTTACAAACCTTGTCCATCCGCCCTGCCCGTCTGCAATAATGTCAACCGCCTGCCCCGAAGGAAACCATTCTAACCTAAGCGCAAACACAAGTATAAAGAAAAGCCCAAGTATAAGCGTAGGCATAGACAGCGCAACAAAGGTATACATCATCACGGCTTTATCTACAATTTTACCTTTAAATTTTGCCGCCAAAAGCCCAAGCGGTATGGCAATTAAATATGTCAGTATCGTGGCAACAATTGCCAATCGCATTGTATTTGCCAAACTATCGCCAACAACTTCTGTTACAGGACGCTGAAAGGTGTGCGACGTGCCAAAATCGCCTTGCGCAAGTGCGGTAAGCCAACGCCAATATTGCACGTGCCAAGGCTGGTCTAGTCCGTGATGCGCACGCAATTCTGCCAAAAGGTCGGGATGAGTATCAGGACCAATGCGACCACGCAAAGCGTCGCCCGGCATAGCCTGTGCAAACAAAAATAGCAACACGCTAAGTATAAATAACTGAGGTATAAGTATTAAAAATCTTCTTAAAATGGTTTTCCACATAATCTATCCCCCTACGGCAATGCCACTTTATGGGTGTTCGAGATTGTTTTAAGGTCAAAAGGCTTGCTTTCGTCATAAAACCTTTCTTGGTTTGTTTCAAACTCAATCGCTACTTCTTTTCTGCGTGCATTATTTTCTTCACGCTTTGTTGGGTCAACGTCGGGTATGGCGGCAATAAGACGTTTTGTGTAAATATGTTGGGCGTTTTCATAAATATCTTCCCTTGTGCCAAATTCAACAAAACGGGAATTATGCATTATAGCCAAATGTTCGCACATATGCTTCACAACGCCCAAATCGTGACTGACAAACAGATATGCAAGCCCCAATTCTTCTTGTATATCTTTAAGATAATTTAAAACTTGTGCCTGCACTGACAAATCCAAAGCAGATACAGGTTCGTCCGCAACAATCAATTTAGGTTTTAACGCAATTGCCCTTGCCACACCAACACGCTGGCGTTGCCCACCGCTAAATTCAAAAGGATATTTTGCCGCCGCCGTAGCAGGCAAACCTACAATAGAAAGCAATTCATCCACACGCTTGCGTTCTTCAGCTTTTGTCAAATTTTCAAAATTACGCAAAGGCTCAGCTATAATATCTAATACCCTTTTACGAGGGTTTAATGAAGAATATGCGTCTTGAAAAATCATCTGCACGCTTTTACGATAAGGTGTGCGATTACGCTTTACAAGCCTTGTAATATCCTCGCCATCAAACAAAATCTCGCCGCTTGATATTTGCGCAAGCCCCAAAATAGCCTTGCCTGTGGAAGATTTACCGCAACCGCTTTCACCAACCAAACCAAGCGTCTGCCCTGCTTCGATAGTGAAGCTAACATCATCCACAGCCTTAACCCAGCCTACCCTGCGTCCCAAAATTCCACCCTTTACAGGATACCATACTTTTAAATTTCTTACTTCTAATAAAGCCTGTTTCATATTTTTTCCTCCTCTTTAAAAGAAGGTGCAAATTCAAAGGTTTTGTAACAGGTGCAAAGCACAAAATGCTCGGGACCAACCTTATGGTATGTCGGCTCGGCTTCATGCGCATTTGGCGGCATCCAAGGCGTGCGTAGCGAAAAACGACAACCCGTACGTGGCATAGAGCGCAAATCTGGCACAGTGCCGTGTATCGTATGCAATCTATCGCCCTGCAATTCCGTAGTCTGCGGTATAGAGTTTAACAACGACCTAGTATAAGGATGTTTTGGATTAGCAAAAATTTCATTAACAGGTGCGGTTTCTACCACCTGTCCGCCATACATAACGGCTACCCTGTCCGCCATTTCTGCCACAACACCAAGGTCGTGGGTTATCAAAATTATGCTTGACTTAATTTCTTTCTTTAAATCCCTTATCAAATCTAAAATTTGCGATTGTATGGTAACATCAAGCGCAGTCGTCGGCTCGTCTGCAATAAGCAATTCGGGCTTTGCAGATATTGCAATCGCAATCATAGCACGCTGGCGCATACCACCAGATAGCTCGTGAGGATATTGGTTATACGTAAGATTGGGATTAACCATACCAACATCCGCCAAAAGCTCCAAAGCACGCTGTTTGCGTTCTTTTTTTGTAAGCGTTGTATGGTACAGCAATGTTTCTTCTAACTGTTTTCCTACCTTATGTAGTGGATTAAGTGCAGAAAGCGGGTCTTGGAAGATAAACCCAATATCTTTGCCCCGCACCTTATTAAGTGCAGGCAACCTAAGCGACAAAATATCCTGTCCACCAAACAATATCTCGCCTTCCATACGTGTATAATTTGTATTATGCAAACGCACCAAAGACAAAGCCATAGCGGTCTTTCCACAACCGCTTTCACCAACAATAGCAAAAACTTCGTCTTTATAAATCTCTAAATCCACCCCATCAACGGCGGCGTAATACTGTCCGTCAATACGAAAAGAAGTGCGCAAATCCTTAATTCTAAGCAACACCTTGTCTTCTTGGCTCATTCGCCCACGCCTCCTTATCGTTTCTACAATTTAAAGTGTAAAAACTATACAATCTTTATTATAGCATATTTTTACCGCCTTGTCAATGAAAATATCACATATTTTTTATACGGTAGTCAAACAAAGCCAAAGCCAATTTGCTTCTTATATCAGAATCTTCATAAATCTCAAAGATAAATGCGTGGTCAAAACGATATGAAATGGTTTGGTGGCAATTGCCACTACGCACCAATTTTGCAGGAATTTTAAAAACCTGGTTAAAACCAATAGAAAACTCAAGCTCGTATTCACGGTTTTGCTCAAGAGATAATTTTAAATTAGTAACAACACAAAGCCCGCCATTGCTTATGTCAGACGTGGTTTCTTTATACAAAAGCTCGTCGCCGTCATAAATATTAACAGGAAAACTGGCCTCAAGCCTTGGCGACTTGCGGCGGCTATGCTTTTCTATAGGTGTAATAGCCGTAAGCACAAGAACAAAATGCCCTCTTATCGTTTCTGTGCCGCCTACCCTTGCTCTAAAAATACAAACCTCTGCCCCTTTAAAGAAGCTGATATTTAAAAAACATTCTCGGCTAAACGAAGCAGAATGTACATATAAATCATCACATTGTACAAAAAAATCAACTCCCCTATCAATCCCCAAAAAAGTTCCTAAATATGTCTTTTCCTCAAGATGTGGGTTTTTCTCTGAAAAAACTTGTATATCCATTTTTGTGCCGTCTTCGATAAAGCGCAATTCCATAATATCCGCTCCTTATGCTAAGTAGGTTGTTATAAAGTTCAGTAAATCATTTTAACACAAATTTTGTCGTAAATCAACGTCTTTTTTAAGATAAAAATTTTGTGCTTTATGTAACAATCTCACCCTTGACAAAATGTGGATTGGAAGGTATATTATAGTAGACTACTTTTTACGGAGGACTAAAATGGCGATAATTTTAGACGGAAACGCTTTAGCAAAGCAAATGAAGAAGCAAATTAAAGCAGAAGTGGAACAAATGTCGACACAACCTGGCTTGGCAGTTGTTATTGTAGGTGAAGATGCAGCAAGCCACGTATATGTAAACTACAAACAGCGTGATTGCGCCGAATGTGGCATAAGAAGCGAAGGCTTTGCCCTTGCCGCCGACGCAGGCGAAGACGAGCTTTTAGCACTTATTTACAGATTGAACAAGGATGACAATATCCACGGTATTTTGGTGCAATTACCATTGCCAAAAGGATATAGCGAGCAAAAGGTTATCGAGGCAATATCACCCAAAAAAGATGTTGATGCCTTTACATTGCAAAACGTAGGTCGTGTTATGGTCGGCGATTATACATTTGCTCCCTGCACGCCATACGGCGTTATGAAACTGCTAGAGCATTACGGCATAGACCCCGCAGGCAAACATTGCGTTGTTGTCGGTCGTTCCAACATCGTAGGCAAACCGCAGGCAATGCTAATGCTACATAAGCACGCCACGGTAAGTATTTGCCATAGCCGCACACCAAATTTGGCAGAAATAACCCGACAAGCAGATATTTTAATAGCCGCCGTGGGCAAAATTAACCTAATCACCGCCGATATGGTAAAACCGGGTGCGGTGGTGGTGGACGTAGCAATAAACCGCAACACCGACGACGGCAAGCTATACGGCGATGTAGACTTTGAAGCCGTAAAAGAAGTAGCAAGCCACATAACCCCAGTACCAGGCGGCGTAGGACCAATGACCCGTGCGATATTAATGCAAAACACCCTAAAAGCCGCAAAAAATGCGTAACTTACCGTCATTGCAAGGGTTGCTAACCATAACAATTATAATTAGGAGGAGCTACTATGAAAACAACATCACATAAAAAGTCGATAATAACCATAACTACCACTATAATCCTCCTAATTATAACCGCTTGCGGTGGGAATTTTGAGGAAAATATTGAAACACCACCTGAACCAAATTCTTCATTGTATACCGAGGAAGCATCAAAGGTGCAAACACCTGATTTTGACATAACATTACCAAATGAGCCAAGCAAGACAAATGCGCCACAAGAACCCAACACCACCCTACCCGACCCTATTATTTCGGAAAACGATTGGGTTTGGCGTGTACAGCCCAATCTTGCTTACGACCGAATTTATATTTGTTGCACATTTTTTCATCTTCCGCCCTTTGAACCCGAAGCACGCCAAATAAACCCCATAACAGGCGAGCTTACCGACGAGCCGCATTGGGGACACGGCGGAAGCGGCTTTGGTTGGGTTTACGACCCCGCATTGGGTCTTTTCGGTAATCCTGTAAGGGATTTTTGGGGCTATGGCGAACATATAGGTTTGCACCCTTTGGATGATATTGAAAATTCTATGCGCCAAATGTATATCGACCTTGGTTGGGATAATATGCAAAATTGGAGCTTAAACGATGCGTGGTGGATGCAGTTTCCGCATTTTGTGCAAAAAGTAGACGCAACCTATATAGAAACTACGATACACGACTTCGGCGAAAGTTACGAGCTTACATCAGAAGCATTTTCAGGCAAATTTGCATTTATAAATAATTTAGAATTTCAAACCGACTTTATTTTCGACGAATATGCAATTTGGACAACAAATCATTTATTCGGCGTAAGTATCGACGGAGCTTGGAGAGCAATAAACCAATACGGCGAATTTTTATTCGACGCTGAATTTGAACACTTCTTACCAATTTGCGACGAAACAGCCTTTGTTAAAATAAACGGCTATTACGGCATTTTGGATGTTAAGCACACTTTGCAAAGATTATCCTAATAAACCGATAATTTTTGTAAAAATTATGATAAATTAATTTATTTGGAGGTACTAAAATGAGCTACAAATCAGACATTGAAATTGCACAAGCAAGCACGATGCAACACATTTCTGCCATTGCCGAAAAATTAGGCGTGGATGCGAAATATCTCGAGCAATACGGCAATTACAAAGCCAAGATTGACTATGCTTTGATGAACGACCACGCAAACACCCCCGACGGCAAATTGATTTTGGTAACGGCAATAAACCCAACCCCAGCGGGAGAGGGCAAGTCAACAACCACTGTCGGGTTGTCTGACGCATTGCGCAAGATAGGCAAGCGTGCGGTTGTTGCGCTTCGTGAGCCTTCTTTGGGTCCAGTTTTTGGCGTAAAAGGCGGCGCAACAGGCGGCGGCTATGCCCAAGTTGTGCCAATGGAGGACATCAACCTGCACTTTACAGGCGATTTTCACGCCATAGGTGCCGCCAACAACCTACTGGCTGCTATGCTGGACAACCACATCTATTGGGGTAATGACCTACAAGTAGACACCCGCCGTATCACTTGGAAGCGTGCCATTGATATGAACGACCGCCAACTGCGTTTTATAACAGATGGCTTGGGTGGCAAAGCAAACGGCGTACCACGTGAAGATGGCTTTGACATTGTGGTAGCAAGCGAAATTATGGCTATAATGTGCCTTGCAAGCGATATTGAAGACCTAAAAATACGCCTAGGGCGCATTATTGTTGGTTATACACGTGAGGACAAGCCAATAACAGCAGCAGACCTTAACGCACAAGGTGCTATGGCGGCATTGTTAAAAGACGCTTTGAAGCCTAATTTAGTGCAGACTTTGGAAGGCACACCAGCCATCCTGCACCTTGGACCTTTTGCTAATATTGCCCACGGATGTAATTCTGTAACCGCAACCAAAATGGCGTTAAAGCTGGGTGAATATGCTGTTACAGAGGCAGGTTTCGGTGCGGATTTGGGTGCGGAAAAATTCCTTAATATAAAATGCCGCACTGCTGGATTATCGCCTGACGCTGTTGTTATCGTTGCGACCGTACGTGCGTTAAAATACCACGGCGGTATGAATGTTAAAGAGCTTACAACACCAGATATGACAGCACTTGAGGCTGGTTTGCCTAACCTTCTTCGCCACGTGGAAAATGTAACGAAAAACTTTGGTTTGCCGGCAGTGGTTGCCATCAACCGCTTCCCAACCGACACCGAAGAAGAACTTGCATTGGTTGAGGCAAAATGCCGTGAGCTAGGCGTAAACGTGGCATTGTCCGAAGTGTGGGGCAAAGGCGGCGATGGCGGCGAAGCTCTTGCCCGCGAAGTGGTGCGTCTTGCAGAAGGTACGCAAAAACCCGCAATCAATTTCACTTATACGGACGATGCGCCAATTACCAAAAAATTGGAATCAATTGTAAAAACCATATACCGTGGCGCAGGTGTTGCATTAACGCCAGATGCTAAGAAACAGGCAAAACAGCTGGAAGCCCTAGGTTTTGGCAATCTGCCGATATGTATGGCAAAAACCCAATCTAGCTTTACGGACAATAAAAACATACGTTGCGCCCCAGAAGGTTTTACCATAACCATTAGAAACCTTAAAGTAAGCGCAGGTGCAGGTTTTATTGTAGCTTTAGCAGGCGAGATTATGACAATGCCGGGTCTGCCAAAAATACCATCTGCCGAAGCAATAACAGTGGATGATAATGGTGTTATTTCAGGTTTGTTCTAAAATAAAACAAAAATACAGGCGGCATTTTTGCCGCCTGTATTTTTTTTGCGTAAGTTATGACGAGCTAGCTAGATTGCTTCGGGGTTCACTACCCCATTTGTTGTATACTCCGTCCCTCGCAATGACGGTATCCCTGCATACTATCCGTCATTGCGAGGGCTACCAAATACGTAGGGCAGTGCATAGCAAGCCCGCAGCAATCCAGTAAAGGGATTACGACGGCGCAAGGGTATACGACAAGCGCAAGTAAAGACTGTCAAGCAACTTTAATCAGAGCGAGCTGGATTGCTTCGGGGTTCACTTCCCCGTTTACCGTATACTCCGTCCCTCGCAATGACGGGGTTTCTTCCTGCTTTTTGTCATTGCGAGGGCTACTAAATGTGTAGGGCAGTGCATAGCAAGCCCGAAGCAATCCAGTAAAGGGATGCGCAATGACAGCATCCCTTTATTTGTTTATACATCCTACACAAAATCAATCAAGAAGCAAGCGGAAATCTTCCGTCTTGTACATCTCGTTTTTACTACTGCCGTCTGTTTCTTTTAGGCGTTTTTTAAGCATTTCACGCAAGCGTAGTAGGTGGTAGACTTCTATCTCTGCCTTGCCACATTCGATATTTTTTAGGGTTTCTGGTTCTATGCGTATGTATCTGGCGGCTGTTTCCATATTTAATCCAACGGCTTTGCGTTCTGCTCTTAATTTTCTGCCTAACGAGCGTAAATAATACCATTTGCGAGCTTCTTCAAAATCGCCTGTAAGGCTATAATCAGCGATTTCTTGTTTGAAAATATCATATACATCAGTTTGCCCAGCTTCCTTTAGCAAGCGCAAGCCTTCGTTTATAAGTTTTTCGTCTTGAAATATAATGCCCTTGCGTATCATTGCGCCGAACTTATGGGTTTTAACTTTATTAGTACCCTCATAAAGCCTCATTATTTCGTTGTAATGATAATTGAATGTTTCGTTGATGTCCTCTACAAGAGAAATCTCATAATCATCCATTTTATCAAGTTTTTTATACATAAAAAACTTATCACGCATTAAACGAGATAATACTAGGAGATGTGTGTTTACCTTAATACCAAAAATTAGCTTTTCGTCAAGCCTTTCATCTTTGCAACTAGCAAGCTCGTTAAAAATTCTTTCTGCTATTTCTTCATAAATCACTGTATAGCCAAAAACCCTTGAAGCCATCCTTATATCTTCCAAATCCCATTTCTCTTTACTTGTTAGCCGTCTATTTAAATGAAAAGTTAAATGTTCTGCACTATCATAATCGTTAAAATTTCTTTCATAGTCGAATAACAAAATAATTGTAAAAACATCATAAAGAGGATTAAGATATTCGGGATAGCTTGCTATTTTATCCCTAATTGCGTCTATTTTTTCTACTTCGTGGTTTCCCTTGACGGCAAGTATATCATTAACTATTTCTTTTCTTATAGCGTCAAAATCCGAATTATTCGTCATCTATATCATCTCCACCTATCCAAATGAAAGGTCTGATTATAACGAAGTAAAATCCGATTTTCATACAATTTCCTCCTCTAATTTAGCAAAATAAAAATATGCTAAACATATGTATTTTAGATACACTTATGTTAGCATATTTTGTAATCCTTTGTCAAGCGTTTTTTTCAATTTTTTTTAATTTTTTTATCTACCCATCAAAAGAAACATCAAAAGCATAGGAAAAATATTGTTTTGCGGGGCAACCCCAGCACAAACAGGGTCTATGTCATATATACCATCTGTGTGGATGGACGAGGTTGAAATGCCGTCATTGCGAACAGGTGCAACATTTGCCCCCACAACCGATTTGTTTATCCCTTGTATAGTTTGTATCGTGTGCAACATATCAATTGCGCTGGCTAAAGACTGTTGTGTGCTGTTATCCACAAAAGGTTTTAATGCCTCTAGCAGTCTTGTATTTTTGCACGGGTTTTTCTTTATCCGTTTGTTCTCGGCTTGCACCGCTTTTTGTATAGGTGCAATGTATTTTTCTGTAAACATATTACGTACCAAACTAGCGGCTTGGTTTACATCTGCTTGGGCAATTGCCGTTGCTAATACTTCATTCATATTTATAACCCCCATCTTGTAATATCTAAAACACCCCAGCCTTGCCTATTGGGCGGCAGGCGCAAATTTTTTGCTGTTTGTTTTATAAACAGCTTTACCTCGTTTGGTGTCATATTTGGCCGTCTGGCAAGCAATAGAGATATAGCGCCTGCCACGGCGGGGCTTGCCATGCTTGTGCCGCTCATCTTTACATAATGCTCGCCGACACGCTTTAACCCCCGCAGACGCTGTGCAGAAATCTCTCGACTATTGGTAAGTGCCGCAACTACATTGCACCCCGCCGCCAAAATATCGGGCTTTACAATACATTCGCTAGTGGGTCCTCTGCCCGAAAAATGCCGCATAGGCTGCCCTGCCGCATCTTCGCAATTTTCATCATCCATTGCACCTACTGTTATTACCTTTTTGCTGGTTCCCGGCGATGTTATTGTGCTGGAATTTGGACCGTTGTTACCAGCGGCAACCACCATAACTATGCCCATATCCCAAGCCGCTTCTACCGCCTGTACCAACAAATCACTGCTTCCTGTGTCTGCCGTGCCTATGCTAAGGTTGGCGACACGTATGTTATACTTTGCAGCATTATCAATAATCCACTGTATGCCTGCCAAAGCGTCGCCGCTGGTGCCTCGCCCCGCTTCGTCCAGCACCTTAACCGACACTATATTGGCGGCGGGGTTTACGCCAACATACTGCCCGCCAGACATTATGCCGCTGCCCGCCGCAATGCCGGCGCAATGTGTTCGGCATTGATAATTTTAGTCAAATAAATGCGACAATTTCATTAAAACTAGGTAGCCACACCACTGACAAATTATCAACTAGGAGGCACAAGCCTATGAAAAAAACAATCTCAATCGACCACGGAAATCGTTTGATAAAAGCTGAAACATACAAAGCGAAGTTTGCTCACTATTTCACCAAGCATAAGGATGTTATCCGCTTTGAGCTAAATGGTAGGCAGTATGCAATTCAGATTGTGGATTGCCACGTTTTTACAGTAGATGCCCTACAATTAAACAATTTCAAACCAAATATGACTTTATGCGCATCATTATATTGGGGTGTTAATACCTTGTTCCAATCTATAAACGACCAAGTGAGGTCTACTGGTGCACGAGATATATCAGAGAGCATTATAGAAGAAATTCTTAAAAGCGACCCCTCCGCTCTTTCTGAGTATAGCCAAAAGAGAATAGAAATTATCATAACAACTGCTAAAGCTCACGTCAATCGTATGCTTGCTGAAATTGAGCAAAAAGGTTTTGATTTAATTGAGGACAGAACTGTTTTTATGGGTGGCGGTTCTATATTGCTAAAAGACTACATTTTGCAAACTGGTAAGGTTGGTAAGCCCATCTTCATTGACGACATACACGCTAACGCCAAAGGTTATCGTTTGCTATATGATATGCAAAATGGCAATAATATACACAACACCAGCAATGCTCGAGTAGTCAACAATACTCAAGCAACCAGCAATACTCAAATACAAAATCAAAATCAAAATCAAGGTGCGTGAGAGGTCGGTGATTAAGTGAATCATAAGAAAAAAGATGAGGGGCGCTTTCATATGAAGTTTGACCTTGCTGACCCTAATCATCAGGTTGCTCTTAATTTCCTTAAAACCTTCGGTAGGCGTAAGGCTTATTTTGCAACTGATGCTATTTGCTTTTATCTGACACATTATAGTGAATCCTTTGGTAGTAAACATAGTGCATTCTTGGGTAGCAAATGGAACGTAGGATTATCAGCACCTTCTTTTCAAATGAAAGCAATCCCAAAGGTATCAGTCTTCATAAACTTTTGTCTCACCGACCCTCGCCATAAGATTGCGTCGGATGCTCTTAATGCAATAGGAAGGCGTAAGGCTCATTTTATGGCAGATGCGATTTGTTTTTATTTGTCGTATCATAGGAATTTTGATGTAAGAGATTCTGGTAGAGATAATTTGATGTTAGAGATTCTGGTAGAGATAATTTGATGTTAGAGTTACCCCCACATACTGAATCGTCAAGCCCTAACAGACAAAACCCAGCTTCAAACCCACATATTCAATTATCAAGCCCCACTCTATTAAACTCTACCTTGCAAACGACTGAACTTGAATCAGAAGCATTGCACGGACAAGCGATACCATACAGACAAACGGCACCATATGAGCAAACAGCATCACTGCATCCACCTGACGCTACCAAAGCAGACACTAATGACGATGAAAAGCGAAAGAATATTCTTGATGGATTAGGTATGTTTAATAGCAGTTAAGTTTCTGATAATTAAAGTTAAATAGCACCATCAAAACAGCCACTCTACGCTTATGATCGAGAGATGGCTTTTTGTTGACCCAATCAAGCCTATGTTAGTGAAAGCAATCCTATATCAGAGCGACCAAGCCAATATCAGGGATAAAGCAAGAAAGGAGATAGTCAGATATGAACGAGAAAATCAGTAAGAGAGCGTGTGAAAGTATTAGCGGATTAAATTTCGATTATCATTACGGCACACAAGCCGACCAATACGCCTTTTTGCGTATTCCTCGTGCATTGATAACTGAACCGTATTTTAAAAGTTTATCTATGGATGCCAAGGTGTTGTATGGGTTAATGCTTGACCGTATGGAATTATCTATGAAAAATGGTTGGCTAGACAATCAGAGTAGGGTCTTTATTTTCTATACCCTTGAAGATATACAAGAAACTATGTCTTGTGGTCACAACAAAGGGGTTAAGCTACTTGCTGAGTTAGACACAAAGACAGGTATTGGTTTGATTGAGAGAGTTAAGCAAGGACAAGGTAAGCTGCGTAGACCATTCGAAAAACCAACCAATATTTCATCGTATGACAATTCAAAAACCAACCACGGTGTTTTTGTTATACAATGAAAAACCGACCCTCGTTTAGATGTGAGTGGTCAGTTTTTCA
>Ga0123352_10004662_pt1 | contig 20267 bp, 7 predicted proteins | sample TergutLab28metaG_FD_89700 | JGI IMG/M metagenome (GOLD analysis project Ga0123352, IMG submission 89700) | Labiotermes labralis P1 segment gut microbial communities from Petit-Saut dam, French Guiana - Lab288 P1 | ecosystem: Host-associated > Arthropoda: Insects > Digestive system > Gut ...
AGTGAGCTGTTGTGTGAGCTGTTGTTTTTAAGTGAGCTGTTGTTTTTAAGTGAGCTGTTGTTTTTAAGTGAGCTGTTGTTTTTAAGTGAGCTGTTGTTTTTAAGTGAGCTGCTGTTTTTAAGTGAGCTGTTGTTTTTAAGTGAGCTCATCGGAGAGTTGGGCGGGAAATATTAAAATAATAACAGAATGTTAAGGTAAACCACAAAATAGTGTCTAAAAAATAACTTCTGTCTGCGTTATTACTTACACAAATCAGCCTATACCCTTTCATAAGCTAAAATAAAATACAAAGTTTGGGAGCCAATCTGTACTTGTCACATTCCTCGGATGATAAATGGATAGAACAGCTAAAGCGGAGACAGAAGTGGGCCTCGATAAAGCACACAAAATATGGCGAGAGAGGCGAATTGTTTCCTGGCAAAAAAAAAACAGGCATTGTACGTATAAATGTGACATTGAGGCGCGTTCGCGTAACAGTTGTTGTTGTTGTAAAGCAGTTATGATTACGTGTATTTAGTTTTAGTCATCCAATATGCAGAGCGCATGCGTCATATTGTACTGTCATCTGTGACCTGACTGGTTTGTGATATTTTTCCACATTCTCTCATAAACGGCGCGATTTTTTGAAAAAAAAAACTGTTTCTAGCATAAAAAGTGTGTTTTGATTTTGTCTGCGTCTTCTGTCTACTAAGTCATTTCTAATTTAAAAAGTAATTAAGCGAGGTATAAATTTACATAGGTCTTAATTTAAAGCACCTGTCGGACTTTAATCACACGTGGATTTTCTCGACAGATTTTCAAAAAATAGTCGAATATCATATTTCATGAAAATGCATTCAATGGGAATCGAGACGATACATGCGGAACATAACGGACGGACAGACATATATGAGGAAGCTAGTAGTCGATTTTCGCAATTCCTGTAACGCTTCTAAGCTAAGGCACAACCTTTAAGGCTGAAATGAATCTACATTATATATATATAAATATATATATATATAAAGATTCAGTTTTTAACTAGCAGATAACATACTGTGTTAGACAGGCTAATTAGCGAATGCTGTGTTCAGAAATAATGGTTATTTATTGCAATAATTATGGAGAATAACAGACAAACTGTACGAAGAGAATTCAGGCTTTTTAATTTTAAAAATTGTGGACTGTGTTTATTTATTTTCCTAATGGCAGGTACATTGATTTTTTGTATCATTGACCTATATATGGTATATGTATGGTCTATGTTGTATGCAGTATACTGTAAATGGTAATGAGTGTAGATGAGTACAGTTCTCTAAATTTACGGTTCATGGATCGCCAAGTTTATCGAAATGCAAATTTGTCAGATCGTATTTTGCCAAGGAGAATACTTCATAAGATTAACAGGAAGCACGCAGGGTGAATACTGTTGTTTTGTTGTCAATAGTGATGTCCCTCTGAAATAAAACAGTTGTATATGCAACGATGAACTCCAGGAAAATTACGGCAAGGAAAACGAACTATTTCATCTGATTATATATATATATATAGATACAAAATATACGTCTATACACATATATCAACTATCTATTGCAACAACAGTACATTATAGCTGTACATGTTGGCCACTATATGATTCTTGCATATAGTACACTGACTGTTGAAGTAACTTGACTTCCCGCAGTTTCCGGGTTTCAAACATGTATTTGAATCACAGATATTAATATGGGTTTTAATAGCAAAAGATGAACATCAAGTCCACCGAGATATGCAGAAATAAAACTAAAACATTTTAAAAATATATTGAGGTGGTGTTATACAAACCATTCATCTGTTCATTAACTTTAGTTAGTGTCAGTAGCTGCTACGTTGCAAACTTCTTCTTTCATCCCTTTTCTACAAAGTGGAATATTTTTAAAACAGCATTTCGTAGCATACAATTTGACGCCACAATTTATTACATCGTATGTAACACACTCCAGTATTAAACCACTTCCCTATATTACAAGCCTGTTGGTGATGGGAACGTAAGAAGGTCAAGGAAGAGCAGAGGTTGACTGATATTTTTTTTGACGTTTTGCTGACCATGCATCTCGGTATATTTATCTCAGTATTTAACCAACTTGATGCACAAAATTTGTTTCACAATAAGTTTTATTTCATGCCTCTACTCGTACATGTTTCGAGCACATGTGCTCGAAACATGTAGAGGCATGAAATAAAACTTTTTGTGAAACAAATTTTGTGCATCAAGTTGGTTAAATACTGAGATAAATTGACTGATATGTTAACTCTACGGTTAGATACATTTGCCTATATAGTGATTTTCAATGATTTGTACACACTTAATTGTTTATATTAATAAAAGTTAGGCTACGTTATGTACAATAATGAAATTTGCGTAACAGAGACGACATCTTTTGACAATCCGTTGCTGGATTTCAATGTGATCTCCATTGATGACATTATGTGAGTTAAAACAAAACCAACCTTCTTATAAAGATTGTATCTCCTGGTATGAATCCCATATGCAGTGGGATATGCTAGAACGAACGTAATTGGTTATAGCACCTGTTCGTTCTAGCTTGCGTTGATATGTACGTATTTAGGGGTAATCCGTTCCATGCCCACAGCCTAGAGCAAAGTTACCATCCAACACAACCATGTAATAAAAAATAAATAAATAAAAAATATAAGTGTAAAAATATACAAAATTAATTTATTTAACTTTTATATGCTGTAAAAATGAGCAGATGACTGACCTAAACTGATAACTGAACCTTACAAACGATAACAAAGTGATGACTGACGCTCTAATCAAAGCAGGAAGGCCCGACACGTTATGCACACGCGCGTGCTACGTCGACCGGTAGTATTCCTCCGCATTCGTTGTAGCATCTTGTTTTTATTAATAAAAACTGTTCGTTGTAACATACTCCACTGTTTTTGTATTTAGGCGCTTTCGCAAAATTGCGAAAAGCTACTGTTAGCTTCCTTGTATCTGTCCGTCGGTCTTAGTGTGCGTAAGTGTGCCGCAGGGAACAACTCGGCTCCCACTGGACGGATGTTAATCGAATTTGTTATTTGATGATTTTTCGAAAACCTGTTGAGATAATATACGTTTGATTAAAATCTGACAAGAATAACGGGTACTTTACGTGAAGGCTTATACACATCCATGATGATATCTCGCTGAATTCTTCTCAGAATGAGAAACGTTGCAGGCAAAATTTGTACAGAAAATCAAAGCGCACATTTTATGTTCAGTAACTTGCCTCGAAAATCGTGCCGTTTATGTGATGGTGTGAAATATATGGTAGAGCCAGACAGGCCACAAGTGACAATATAATGCAGCGCAGAAAAGATTTGATTTGCATGCCGGATAACCAAGGCAAGAATACAAACACACACACACACATATTAATTAATATTAATTGTTTCATAATTGATTAATTCGTTCTGAACTCGTAAAATGTATTATGGCAAAGTTTGCAAAAGCTGAGAATCTGCACAACGACCCAACTGTTACTGCGACCTGTCCAGTTAAAGTTGTACGTCTAAAGAGGGCCGTGAGCAAGCAAACGAACATTTTATTTTTAAACTGCATGAGGCTCTTACACGAAGCCTGCTTCGTTTTACTGTTGGCGACGAAGTAAATTCTCCATAGAAGCAGTGTTGTGTAACAGTCGAAATGTTTATGTAGTTGACAGTGACGTTTAGCTCAACAATACACGTAGAATGCATTTTTGGGTTTCCACTGCAGCAATGGTTAGGCGAACAGTCCACATTGTTGCGTTATACGTCCGTTGCCTCCTTTGTTTAAGGACACATTCTGCCCATCCCAAATACCTCAAAGTGTCGATGACCACAAAATTTACATTTTAAATGCCTGTGACTTGATTAGCTTGTGTTGGGCAGTATCTGAAATGAGATTTATTCTCGTCTTTGTGTGTTCAGAACCGTCCATAGGGCTACCACTGGAATCCTGTATGAGAAGACACGGGCCAATTTTGACTATGTTTTACAAATTTCAGTCTGCAAAATTATCTTTTGAGCTTAAGGTTTTAAGAGTATAGAGCTAATTCATAATCGTATTGTACTTTAGATCTTTGTTAAACATGTGCTCTACTGTTCTGTATAAGATCTTTTATAAAAATTAGCAAGTATAGAACCACTGAAACTGTTAAGAAAATTTTAAACGTAGACTTATTTATTTATTTACTTACATTAACGCATGTTTAGATTGTGCGTTTGTGTGTGTGTGTCTTTGTCGGAATTTAAAGTGTAGGTAATGTTTATAATTCTACGAGAAAAATGCGTTACAAGCCTAGCTCGTGTATGAATTACAAATACAGCCCCTTCCATTACACCGTGCAGCAGAACTAATGAGTTTACCTTCTCTGGATCTGTGTACCGTATGCGTGTGTGCACGTGTGTGTGTGTGTGTGTGAAACAACGCAATATAGCACGGATACAGTCGTACGTTTGCTGCGATGTCATTACAAGTGACTGGTGCTCGTCTGTTTCAAACAAGAGAATTTGTTTATAAATTTTACTGGTTTGTTCTAAAATAAACCAGTGGAAACAAATACACCTGTCATTTTGAAGTTTTGCTGGCCGTGCATCTTAGTATATTTATCTTAGTAATTAACCAATTTGATGCACAAAATTTGTTTTACAGTAAGTTTTATTTCATGCCTCTACATGTTTCGAGCACCATGTGCACATCATCAGGAGGTCAAAATTGTATTATACAGCATCTGGTATCATCACACCTGTAGATGGCCATCCGGTGCACAGGTGCACAGGTGCACTGGACGGCCATCTATAGGTGTGATGATACCAGATGCTGTATAATACAATTTTGACTTCCTGATGATGTGCACATGGTGCTCGAAACATGTAGAGGCATGAAATAAAACTTACTGTAAAACAAATTTTGTGCATCAAGTTGATTAATTACTAAGATAAACGCCTGTCATTATTTTATTATTATTTATTTTATACTATAAATTAAAATAACGCCTGTCATTATGTAATTCCGAAGAGCGACAAATCCGTAGAAGAATGGACACTTTTTTGGCCGTCCGTTACCCCAGTGTATGGTCCTCTTGCGGGCTTTTGTGATAACGACAACGAAATTTTGATTTCAATAAAAAGCGAGGACTATCTTGACCTACTGAGTGATTATTGACTTCTTAAGTACGGCTTGGTTCCTTGCAGTAATAAGAGTGCATCGAAGAATTCTGTCGCCACTTTCACGTTCAGACAAGTAGAGTGACACCTAAGCCGCTCTTTTGTCTACAGAAGTATAAATCAAATTTGACGTTCAGGTGACCGTGCATCGTGATTAATTTTTATAATAAAACAAACTAGATGCACTAATTTCTCAAATTTATTTTTGGAATTAAACTCTACGTGTTTCGGACAGTTCCTCTGTCCATCATCAGGAATTTTTCACTGTATACACAGCAATGGTATATGTCATACAGGTCTGCTGACAGCTTGCGAGCGGGATCAGGACGGAACCTGTTTGGTTCTGCTGCTGAACAGCTGTACGAAACATGGAGAGTTTCATTACAAAAATAAATTTGAGAAATTAGTGCATCTAGTTGGTTTTATTATAAGGATGTATATGTCAGTTAGCCTTGGCTTAGTTGTTACTAACCTATCTTTCATTAGTTACTCATATTTACAGTAATTTTACAGATATTAAGTATATTTATTATTCTGTAAGTGATAGTAATTACATGAGTAATTAAATAGGATCAAATATCACAACTCACTCCTAATGTTAATGTGTATACCTAGCTTTGATTTTGCGTACATTTGGATATAAGAAGCTCACTTTGTCTAATGTGATATTTAACGATGCTGTTTGTTGCAACTATCTATGTCGTTGGTAACGTACGAATGAAGAATGGAGCGTCGTTGATACTGACAGGGGAAAACAGAAATGTTTTGATAAGACCCCTAACCCAGTAGCACTTTTTCTACCAGATTTTCCACACGGACTGTCCTGAGATCGAACTCGACCTCCGCGGCAAGAGACTGACGACCGACGGCCTGAACCCGAACTCCGCGATCAATGATCGGCGACTGAGCGCCTGAACAACGGCAAGGCCTGCCTTCCTGTCATTACAACAACAAACAGTTGATACAGTGAATTAATCACCTTTTTGTTCGTTGCTACAAGCTTAAATTCCTGGAATGTGTTATGCCGCCACGGAGTAGATCTGTTTGTTCTAGACAAATGTTAGAGTGTACATTACAAAACGCAATCCAGACTGCTTGAATGGATTGCACAATGATGTATACTGTTGGAATTCACCGTCATGTATTCGGGTATACACTTTGTTCAGAGAGTGTACACTGGAGGAATATGTAGGAAGCGTGTTTACAACAGTGCCTCTCAAATAAATCTACAGTATCTGTTCCTGAAACAAAATTTGAGGCTGCCCGTCTTTCCTGTAAGTTAATGCATTCTGCCAATTAACTTGACGGATCCCGGATCCGGGACACTGGGAATTCAGAGCTCGTAAACTGACTGTAAATATGCTGCTGAATGCTCAGAGAGTCACGTAAAGTGGCTTTGTTTAACCACATGTTGGGAAACTTCCGTCGTTAGCATACAAGGACACCGTGATATGGTTAGCATTCGAAAAAATTATGCACTTTGTCTGTGACAGTTTGTGGTGAAACGTTAAAAAGGGACTTAAGCGGAGGTGTCTTGCAGAGAAATGAAAACATATTTATGACGTTCTCTGAAATATTGCTTCTTTTTTTCCCCTAATCATACGACATAGCTGACGGTATATACTTATGTGTATATAAGTACACACTTCATTAAGTGTCATTAGAGTTACCAAGGCAGTGCGGATGAGATGGGTGGGGAGGCACGAGCACGAATTGAATACCTGAGAAATGCGTATAAAATTTTGGTCCGCAAGGAAAGGAAACACTTAAGAGACCTAGGCTAAGATAAAGGGATAATATAAATATTCAAACCGGCTATGGATAGGCTGTTTTTAACACATTAATGGACCTATGTTTTAAGAAGTATGAGAAAAATTCTGACCACTTAGTAACTACCAGCTTTTCAAGAAGTGATCGGTTCCATGAGATTAGTTATTTCTTTGGATATTCGAAGTAACTCCCTTGTCTCGGTTGAAACCGTAATTTTGTTACGATAGTCCGTGTCCAACAGGTTAACAAACTTTGATGTACAACATCGAACAGTTAATATTCTCCTGCAGGAATAAGTGTTTGTTGATGGTCACATATTGTTTATTTTCTGTAACTATAAAATTTAAAACATAAGAATGCTAAATATTTCCGTTAAATACAAAAGTAGCAAAGTTATTATTTGAATAAGGTATAACTTTTCCGTAACGAGTTATGAGGCCCTAAAAAGGGGACGGAATGTTCGGCTTCCATCCTACCTTTGACATTCGGCACAACTAAGGCGGCGGAGTTGGCAGCTTTACTTGCCGGTCGATACTCATTTCTGTTTGAGGATGAGTGGAATCCAGGTGTGCATAATGCGGACTGTAGGACTAGGTAGCTTGAAAATTTCCAAGGATCCGCTGGAAATCGAACCCGGAACCTCCCGTCTTGTGACGCAGTGCCACGACTGCAGTACCTTTCGCCCTTCATTGGTTGAATGCTTGGCTTATTTTGTGACGGAAATGACAGTTGTCCCATTTGTTATTCGTGACAAAGGTTTTATTTGATACTGGACCAAATGTTCCCAACAGCTGTCGCTCAGAGGAGGCTTGTTTGTACTGTATACTGTGTGTACATGGTACAGTATGTAGCCTATGTAACATGTGATGAGATTAGGAAATATTGTAATCATTTGTGTCTATTTCTCGTGTGTGGTTCATTACTGTGTGTCACCCTGTTTTGTCTAGAAGTTGTTAAAACCCGTACTTTAACCCGAGTTAGTTTCTGCCTGATGTATTTGTGGGCAATCGTAACTTCTTTTTAGAATCAGTAAATGGTTTTTATGCCCAAGGATGGTCAGTACGACCGAAACATATAGCATGTATTGACAAGACGAATAATTTGTTGTGGTTATCGGCAGCAGGTATGTCCATTTGTGTATGGAGACACTTGCGGTGTTGCCCTTTTATCCGGAAAGCACTTTATGAATTGTTCTGATATTGGCTGTGTTTAAAGACAATTCGTTTTCGAATCACGACAGCAACAGAGATTTCTCAATTCGTCACCGTGTTCAGAATCATTTTGGGAGGCCCAAACAGCCTCCTATCTAAATGGTGCAGCCGATATTTTGTTCGAAAGTAAAGCGACTTGAACTTAAATCTGACAACCATTTCCATCTGGCGCTCAAATTGGGAATCACTGAGGTATGCTTCCACACTCACATATGGGTGCTTAATTAAACACTGACAGATTTACTTTTATATATACACATTTCATTTATGTACAGGTTTTAGAATGTATGTATACAATTAACGTTATACAGTATACGTCAGTACAATCTTTTTTAATCTTAAGCAAGGATACATGTTTCGACTAAAAGTTAGTCATCTTCAGGCCCTTACAACATTTTCCGTTGCCAGATGCTTTGCCCACTTTGGGATCCCATAGTGTTTAAATTGTGGGATACATCTAGTTAAAACTTTCTAAAAAGGTTTTGTTTATAAAGTGTGTTATTTACAGATTGTGTCTAAACATTAAAACATTAAAAATTCTTCCTTAACAGTGCGTTAATGTTCACCGAATGTTCAACTGTGAGTGGGCAAAGCATCCGGTAATGGAAAATGTTGTAAGGGCCTGAAGATGACTAACTTTTAGTCGAAACATGTAGCCTTGCTTAAGAATAAAAAATATTGTGCTGACGTATACTGTGTAACGTTAATCGAATTGCAAGCACATCGTGATGCCTTCATTCAGAGTTTGTATACATCTAGATGTATGATGATGATGTTATATTAGATACGCATCGTTATAAAAATATGCTTCTTTAATTGTAGGAATTGTAGTTCTTACCCTCTACCACTGTTAATAAAACACGTACATATACTGTGGACGAAGAGCATCCTTATGAAGGCACAATGGATGTTTCGCGTGCTTGTTGGTTTAAAATAAATTCTCTCTCTCTCTTCTGTGTCTTTGTTTTATCCCCCACCCCCTTCTTTTTAAATATCCTGCGACTTATAATTACGTGCATGTTTTATGGACTTCGCCTTTGTTTCGATAAAACACACATTCCCCACAGGGTAACGCGAAGGGCTTTGTGAAGTGCATTTCCTTCACTTGAAAGCAGCACACATTTGTGTCCAAGTAGGGCTCACCAGCATGATTAAGTTGATGCCTGTGGGGTATCAAGTGACGTCATGTGATGCTGCTCTGCGATGTGTTACAGGGCAGTTCGTCTAGCAAAGTGTTGAGTCAGTAAAGTAAAATACATAACAGAAGGCAGATTTTAGAATCTTATGTGACTGGATGGATGTAAATGGTGAACCGCTTTATCCCCAGGGAAAGAGTCCCCGTTGCCCCAGTGTCTAGGACGCTGGATGGGCCAATTTCTGAATTGTTTCCTTAGCGTATCTTACTTTATTATAGTAACTGCAAACCCACTGTAAGTGATGCAATGAAATATATCTCATTTCGTAAGGAAACTCCACGAGTTCTTCAGGTCTCCCTTTTCGCACTTGCTTGTCTGTTCTGTATCAAAAGACGGTCAGTGTTCACTCAGACACAGTTGAATAAAAAGTAAGGGCTGAGCGACCCAGTCTTGACCGTTCAGTTATATCATCCCTCTAATACTGAATTTTACTGGCAGGTTTTCACAAATTCTCTTGTTCTCGGAAGTTGGTGGGCTGAATACAATTTTTCTCAACTGGTCCTACCCGGAAACGTGCTGCAACGGTTTGTTACAGGGAATGCAAAAAGTCTTGAATAAACCTAAATTACAATTTTATAATAATGTACATACAGTGTAAAGTGGTTGAAAACAAAAGACCAACTTGATGTCACTTGCTATTTTTATTTCACTTCTTATTCGCTCACCGTGTTTCGGACATTAATATATCCATCATCAGGAGCTTACGACTATTCTGTTGAATTGCCACAATGGTCGTGTGTTCTTGGTTCGATGTGTGTTGGTGTTTCGGTGTGGTTGGGTTGGAGTGGTATACGTGTTGCAGGTTTCAGCCTGCTACACGGCTACCACTCCAACCCAACACCAACACACATCGAACCAAGAACACACGACCAATGTGGCAATTCAACAGAATAGTCGTAAGCTCCTGATGATGGATATATTAATGTCCGAAACATGTTGAGCGCATCATAAGAAGTGAAATAAAAATAGCAAGTGACATCAAGTTGGTCTTTTGTTTTCAACTATTACAATGATGCACGGTCCAATAAGTATAAGATTCACAGTATTAAGTGATTTGAATGTAAGTGATATGAACCATGACTACAAGTTTCGGCTAAGATTAGCCGTTGTCAAGGCAATTCCAGATATTTATAATTCCTTATATAACGAATATAATGTATTTGAAAGTCCAGTCTGACCTAAGTTTTTTTTAATCAAAATATGTTTATGCTTTGGCCAAAACTACTCACTTATGTGTTAGCTCACAAACAAAACAAACAGACAAACAAATAATAATAATAATAATAATAATGCGTTAATTTAACATGCAATTGTGTAAAGTATAAAATGGTAAAGAGGATAAAGACAGGAAAGAACACTAAAGGCCAGTGCCGGTGTTACTGTCGTCTGTGGCCGCTTGATCGCTGGGATTGCGGGTTCGAATACCGCTGAGGGAATGGATGTTCGTCTCTTGTGTTTGTTGTGCGTTGCGTAAGTAGCGGCCTCTATGACTAGCTGATCACTCGTACAGAGGAGTCCTATTTTCTGTGCGTGTCTAATTATGTGTGATCTAGTAACCTCAACAATCAGGCAGCCTATGCTCGAGTTGGGCTGCTAAGCCACAAACAGAATAACACTAAAGAAAAGTAAATTGCATTAAATATTTTCGTCATATTAATTATATCATAATGTGTTGCAGTGTTACTGTCAAGTATTGGACGATCAGATCATGTAACTAGTGAGAGTGAGGTATATTGCCAGCTAAATATTCAATTTTAGGCGCGTTCGCACAATTGCAAAAAGTGACTATTAACTTCGTCATATCTGTCCATCTGTCCGTCCGCGTGTGAATAGCTCGGCTCCCACTAGACGGACTTCCATGAAATTTGATACTGGAATATTTTTTGTCGAAAATCTGTCCAGAAAATTAATGTTTCAGTGGAATCTGACAAGAATAACCGGTACATTACGTGAATAAATATGTACGTTAATGGTAATATCTCGCTGAATTCTCCTTGGAGTGTCCATGTTTCGGACATGAGTTGTAGAGAAAATGAAAACAAGCATTTCTTTGTACGATAACTTCTTGCCTAAAATCGTGCCATTTACGAAATAATGTGACAAATGTGACAGGGTCAGACAGGCCAGAGATGACGTCACAATATGGCGAGAGCGCTTTGAATGCCGCACAGTAAGTCAAGAGCACAGACATTCACTCGGATTATGCAATATTTATTGTTCTTCCGCAGCAACAAATGTTAAATAAACGAGCCTCAATGTTACGTTATACCTACATGGTCTGTCTTGTTTCTGATACAGGTTTATTGCTGACTGTGTTCGTGTCGAGTGCTGGTTCGTATCAGTTAGTAAAGATATTGTGATATATACCTACAGTGGCTGTGAAATTGGAATCTGTGTTTATTCGTATCGTGTCGAACTCAGCAGACCGCATCAAAGGAACAGGCCTGTAATAGTAAAATGCCTTTTCCGAAGTCACGTATTCGCCCAGCCATCACCCGGTCGGCACTTCCCCTGAGAAGTCTCCTGTCAACAGTTCGCACCGCTCCATGTTTGTGTATACTAATTACCATCTCGCAGCTTCACTGGGTACACACCAAGCACGCTGGACGCTCCTTTCCCGCACAGCTTATTGGAGAGTTTGCGAGGTCCGTGTAACCAATCTCCAATCTATTAGGATTTCTGTACCGGAGACTACATATATCTGGATGCGATTCGTCCCGGTTTTCCTGGGCTAGTCCCAGTTTTATGGTGTGTAAAGGATTTTGTCCCGGTGTACCACAAAATTCTTTTCAGGAAGCCAACAATCTCGGGGTTTCCCGTACCATGGAAACACTACGTCTCTGACAAAGCGTACATATATTTTGACTTCCCCACAATTGGAGAAAATATATATAGCAGTAGGACAGCCATCAACCGGCGACTAAAATGAGGAAACAAGAAAGGGATTGGAAGATTTATGGATTAGAAATTATAGAGTCTAAAATGACTATGATAAGTAAAGAAGAAAGTTAGTAAATGAACTGAGTAATTGTAAGTGATATTCTTCTGTATATTTAAGCTTTCGCCGTGTTCTATATGTAATATGTTTTCTTTTGGGTAATTCCTCGGCGTCTGAGTTCACTCAGAACTCAGACGCCGGGGAATTACCCAAAAGAAAACATATTAGATATTCTTCTGCTTAGTCAGTTTTAATTATTTTATTTTTATCTCTGTACTTAGTAATTTTAGGCGCGTTAGCAAAGTTGCGAAAAGCGACTTTTAGCTTAGTCATGTCTGTCTGTCTGTATGTCTGCCTGTGCGCCCACCCGCATACAAAAACCCGGCTTCAACCGAATGGATTTTCACGAAATTTGGTATTTGAGTGTTTCGAAAATATGCCAAGAAAATTCAAGTTTCATTAAAATCTGACAATGACGAGAATAACGTGTACTTTACTTGAAAGCCAATATACATTTTTGGTCATATCTCTCTCATTTCTTCTTAGGATGAGAAATGTTTCAGAAAAAAGTTTTAAAGTAAATCAAAACACGTATTTTATATTAGATACCTGTTCTTCAAAAATCGTGAGGTTCATGAAATAATGTGGAAAACTACTGTACAGCCGGGCAGGACACACGTGATAATATAGCGCGTGCGCATTACCTACTGGATACCTAAGGCTACAAACATACACTCAGAATGTGTAATAATTATTGCTTTTCAATTGCAACAATGGTTAAACGAATGCGTCTGAATGGTACGTTATGCATTCATTGCCTCTTTTCTTATCTGAGCAATGTCATTGTAGTATTGTTTATCAATTATTCAGTCATTTTCCTTGCGTGACGTGTTAAAAATTTTGTCTCTTCACCCACCCCCACCCCCCGCGCCATCAAAATTTCATTAAATGTCCCAGTTTTTAGTTTTTGTAATGAGATCCCTCTACATACGTTCAATAGAGCTTGCTACAAGACATGTCGTCGTAAATTCAGAAGAAATTCTTGGGATGCGCCAGTTCCACGCAGGAAAGTAATTTTCAAATAAGTGGAAAAGTTTCCGGCCAACAATTTCGATTTCGTGTAGTCAGAACCACACAGAAGATTTGCTAACTGAGGAAGGCTAGGCGATATTGGTGCTTGACTGAAGATATCTGCAAGAAAGTTCTTCGCGTGATCTGCCCTTAAAAATGGGTGTGTCTGGGTCACAACCACGAAATATAACTTAGATGTTGTATTTGCATTCGTAAAACGACTTGTTCTTTGTAAACACTGGAATGATAATAGTGAGGTAAAAGCGCGTTTTATGGACTGGTACCTGTAGGGTGAAGTGGACCGCACGCCCTCCATTTAATAAAAAAAGGAATGATTTAATTCTTTGAGTATGTGAAATTGTTGAATAAGAGATGTTGTTTTGCAGACAATACCCTAGCCGGTCTGCTGGCTAGAATTCAGTATTCGGGAGGTCCTGCGACCGGCCACCTCGACACAGGTTTTTCTTGATTTCCCTGTGTCTATAAGCAAATGCTGAGATGGTTCCCAAGATTCCAAGTTGCCACTACATGCTTCTCATGTAGCCCTCCTGACTTAAATTTATTAGTAACCAATTTCATACACTGTATACATGTAAAATAACCACTGCCACGGGGTGACAACCCAATTGCAGTTAATAAATATTATTATTATTATTACTATTATTATTATTAAAACGGCATGTTGTTACGTGGTAGACAGTTTCATATTTGGCGTGTTTCAATTGCAGCTAATATTACTGAGCCATAAATTCCCACCGACATATAACCCATATTCTGTCATTATTTTTGAATGTATGCCCTAACGCGACAGCGTGGACACATATTTTAAGCAAGACACTCGTCACCAACTTACATCGCAAGGCACTTCCAGCACCTTTATTTAAATATGGTGACTGAAAGCGTAATAATATGTTCTTTTACCTGCAACTTATCAAAGCAAAACTCACCACTCAGGGAAAAAATGAATAGAGGCCTACTTGGGTCACGCGGAATAATGGCAGTCTGTAGCAAGGGGGGATCCAATATTTTTGTCCTTAATCTACAGCCGTTATTGTGGACTGGTATGAGGGCCGCACATGCAAAAATGACGATAAATGGAAGTGGTATAAGTAAGCACGTACATTTTTATGTGATCTTCTTTATATATTTAAGTTATAAATGTGGATCTCTGTACGTCCTTCCTTCCTTCCGCATGGAACAACTCGGCTCCCACTGGGCGGATTTTCATGAAAATTGATATTCATGTATTTTTAGAAAATCAGTGGATATAATTTAAGTTTCATCAAAATATAACAAGAATAATTATATGAAGACCAATATACAAATTTGACCATATCTCGTTCGGTTCTTCTTAGAATGAGAAATGTTTCAGATAAAAGTTGTATAGAAAACCAAAATACGCGTATTCTGTTCAACAACTTTTATTCCCCCGAAAATCATGACTTTGGTGACGTAATGTGGAAAAATATTGTAGAGCCACGCAGATGACAATATGGAGCATGCGCATTACATTCTGCTGACTAAGGCTACAAACACACTCTCAGAATATATAATACTTATTGCTTTTTAATTGCAACAATGGTTGCACGAACGTGCCTCAATGTTACGTCATAGTACATTGCCTGCCTGTGTTAATACTTCCATACAAAATGTTTCAAAATATTATTCGCTGCGATAAACGTTAACGACTGTCGCCCGAGACCCGCCCTGTAATGTATGTAAGTCTTCGCCTAACATGGTCTATAAATTGTCAGATACCAGTTAGAAATGAAATTGTTGGACATGTTGTTAGTAATACTGTCCTACTGTCCACGAAAATTCATTTAGCTGTACTCGAGTTCATTGATGCACACGGGAAGACAGACAAACTGACTGACTGACTGACAGACCGACCGACTGACTGACTTACTGACTGAGCGACTGATGACCGACCGACTGACTGACCGACAGACTGACTGACTAACTGACCGACCGACTGACTGACCGACAGACTGACTGACTGACTAACTGACCGACCGACTGCCTGACTGACCGACTGACTGCCTGCCTGCCTGACTGACTGACTGACTGACTAACCGACTGTCTGACTGCCTGCCTGACTGACTAACCGCCTAACTGACTGGCCGACCGATTAACTGACTGACTGATTGAGTTACTGACTAAGTGACTGACTGACCGACTGACTGACTGACTGAATGACTGACCGACCTACTGACTGACTGACCGACTGACTGACTGACTGACTGAGTGACCGACTGGCTAACTGACTGACTGACCGACCGACCGACCGACCGACTGACTGATTGACTGACTGAGTGACCGGCTGGCTGACTGACTGATCGACCGACCGACCGACCAACCGACTGACTGACTGACTGGCTGACTGACTGACTGACTGAACGACTGACTGACTGACTGACTGACCGACTGACTGACGGATGAATTTTTATACCTTTAGAAAAGTTTGTAGCACCCTTGAAAAATGATTAAATTTCGTGCCTTCGTGACCTGATATTTTAATTATCCCTAATCCAATACTGAAATTAGATCGTATTTACTAGTGTGTGCTAACAAAACTTAAACGTAACTGTATCCACTGTTTTTATAATTGAAGCGCATATCTGAATTTCAATAAAGTTAATGTCTGTGTTGCATTCCATTTACATGGCCGCGTCATTCGCTAAGCCTCCGTACCTATAAACCGTGACCGAGCCATAATGCAATTTGGTTGAGTAGTGCTGTTAGCATGTTGACGTTTGCGGGGAGAGATGAGTGTTCGAAATGAGGCAGAGAGGCAGGGAGCTACACAGACGGGCAGTCACGTTCTGCCGTGACACGTAGAATAATTTAGTTGCTTGAAATTACTGTGTACAAATGACGACAAGTTCGCAGATCCTCACCTGTGTCTGCTGGAGCTGTGATATCTTCACTCACACTCACTCTATCTCTCCTGCCTTTTTAACAGATGTCTTCAGTTTTCTCCTCGTTACTTTTCAGGCTGATGGCCCTAATTATTCTATCGATGCTCTCCTGGATGATTATATCCCATCCCCGGCGTCAGCATCTGCATTATTTCCAATCGATTTTACGTGACTGAAAATTTCCTTCTGTCGCCTTCCGTTAGCTAGCAGTTTTCCTTATGTTGTTCTTCCCATGAACTGCCGATAACTAAATCACAGCACTCAACAAGCAAAATGAGCTATTCTCTTCCTTCGATATTTATAGTATATTATAACACCGAGTATTGCTACATGTTTCAATCCACATGGGATTACCATCAGGTAACCAGTATCAAATAATCAAATAATACTGCATGAAGCTTGATTGGTAACTAAATGTAAGAGTTTTCATTGTAATGTATTTTGAGACTGACGGAGAAGACTGAACACCCTATGAGCTGAAGTTTTTGCCTTTCAGTGTGTTCCTAGATATTTGTATAAAATTTAGATCACAATTACGAAGTGACTTCTGAGCATTGCAGGCTGTTTGGACAGCAGAACCAAACAGTCGCTATTTAAGACGTTTTTATAAATGTAATCAGTTTTGTGTTTTCATTAAACGTAAAAAAAAATGGTTAAATTTGGTATTTCAAAAGCGGTGTAGTTGAGGATCCGATCTTCTGCAATGTGAGGCTTTCATCATCAAGGGTCAACGAGAATATTTTTCTTAGACTCCTTGAACCTTAAATATTAAGGCGCCGCATTCCTTCAGAACGTTTAGAACTACTAAACCAGCGACATCATTCCAACCCACAAGACCGAAATCATAACCTTTTTTGAATGGCAGGTTAATTTGAAGATTTTTAATTCTCTACTGGTTCTTTATAAATCGAATAGTAAACACATTCAGAATTTCAAATGGCTTTTTCTACAACCTTGTTTTAGAGGCAGCAGTTTGTAGAAGGTAATTGTGTTGTAAGTTGATAGGGCTGTTTGTAGTTTTACCATTAACAGAGTGTCTATAGGGATATTGTCTTCCCAGAATCCATTTCTGAAACACGTGCGGGTTTGATGAAGCCCGTCAGTTCCTTGCCTTCAGATTATTGACTCGGCAGCGAGGCCCTGGATCCTTCATAAATGTGGATTATGATTAGGCCATTCACTTCACAACGTCCTATTACCTTACCCCGTGCAGCAGAATCACTTAGCGAGTCAACAAATTCATTGGCTGTTACGAGAACCGAAGATTCGTTACCGTGTCAAAAAAAACCCGCTACTGGACCATATCCAGGGCCAGATGAATTCAGTTCACATAAAATCTCTTCCTTTCATGTTCAAATTGATATCGTCTTTTCCCAGGTCTTTCATTGAGCCTGTACTTTTTATTTTTTCCTAAGAAACTTAGTATGTGTTTCTTACCTCTCTCTGCGCGTGGTGTGCTCATGAAAAATTCATGAAGTCCGATTACAGAGGAAAATGTGCTTTTGGGTCGAATGAAAATAATTGATGGTTCGTTATGGCTGCGATGGTTAAATGCGGCATGTTGCACATTTAACGTTCTTACTGTTGAACAGATACGAACGACTGGACTGGGAAAAAAAACTGGACACAATTTGATTGACAAATTCCATGACATTCTACGTGTTTGCTAGTCATTACCAAACAGAACAGCAATGGTGTGTGTACAAGTCCAGCACACTTGAGCGTGGGTTTAAAAATGTATCTGTTGTGCAGGCTCAACAATTATAGGGCGGGCCTGAATGCCATGCTAATAAAACGTATGTTTTTAATTTCGGTGTTGTTTCCTCAGTTGTTTCTGAACAAACTGATTTCATTAATTTTCTGTCAATATTGTAATGAAAATGAAATTCGTGTACTTACAAAAGGGGCGCGAACGATTCAGATTGAGATTTTAAGGGCTTTATTCTTTGTTGAAGGGGGACCGCGGTAGCACAGTGGTTAAGGTGGCTGTGCTACAAATCAGAAGGTCGCTGGTTCGATCCCAGCTGGTGTCAGTGAATTTTTCATTGACATGAAATCCTTCCGATCGCACTGTGGCCCTGGGGTCGACTCAGCCTCTAACAGAAATGAGGAGTCTTTCCTGGGGGCAAAGGCGGCCGGTGAGTAAGGCTGTCAACCTACCACCATCTTGTGCGGTTGCAACCCTCTGGGCCCCTCCGGGCCTGTAACGGGACTGCTTTACACTTACCTTTTCTTTGTTGTTGCTGCATAACGCAGTGTTGTACAGTACAGCAGATTTCCGAATTTTGTGAAACTGAATCTTCGAGATTTCGACCTTTCGGTCGTCGTTGCAGTTTTTCTGTCAGGAATGTCAAGCTCTGCCTTTCCTTAAGTGAGGTCGCTGCCTTTCTGCTCTATGCAAACATTTGACGTAATTTATGATTCTAAAGTATATTTGTATTTTGTGTTTCCTCACTCTTCCTATGCTGTTTGATGTTATTATATGTTTTTATTACTGTAATTTCGTCCTTTATTGCAAATACCCAGACCTTTACATTAACAATGGATTTCGATCGTGTTCTTGGTGTTCGTGACGGTGCTAATGGTCCCAAATAATTACGAACATTGAGAATGTGCTGTATGAAAACCGACTTAATTTCCTTTCGTCAGAAGGCTAATGACTGCAGAGAACCGAGACTTTCTTTAAAATTTCAGTGACTCATCTAGCCAAGACAGGACTATATCCAAAATTTATGCAACCCTAAGGTATATTGCCCTGTGTACAAAGACCCTCCACTGACCTTATCCTGGGGGAAGATACGAGTCCAATCCAAACCCTTATGTCATTTGTCCTTCGTAAGGTCAAGCTGTCTTCATAACATGCTATGGAGGCACAGGGAGGCAGTAGAAGTGTAACTGTGCTCATCCATTATTTCGACGTGGGGTGTTGGTGGGTGGTCAGCGCTACGATCCGGCCGCTTTTCCCCCCGAGAAAGACAAGGGACCCACAATACAGGAGGCTGGGTGCGCCTCATGGTAGATCTAGACGGGTGTGGAAAATTTCGCCCCGATCGGAGTTAGAACTCCGAACCGTCCAGCCCGTGGCGACTCGCTACACGGACTGCGCTATCCCGGTTGCCTAGTCCTTCATATTTATTTTTAAATTATTCTTCCATCTGCGCCGCTATCTCCCAATTGGCCACATTCTATCAGATCTTTTGATAAAAATGTCTTAATAAATTCTCATATTTCGCTTGGATTCGAAGGTTTGTCATCCCCATTGTGTGTTGAAAGACTAACGGTGAGTTAATTTCCGTCAGAAAACACAACTATAATTGTATGCCAGATGATGGTAGCTAATAAATACCATCATCTAGCATACAATTATATTTGTGTTTTCTGACTGAAATTAACTCACCGTTAGTCTTTCGCGTGGATGCTTCATTCCCTCCCTATCTCGTACATCTTGATAAGTTTATCCTGCTAATATTTAGTAAAGAGTAAAGTTACTAAATTTCTTATTACGCATATCTTCCCGTCTTCATGTTACTTCTTTGTTATGCCCAAATAATGTCCGTATTTTACTCCCAAACACCCCAAGGTGTGTTCTGTCCTTAGCTTAAGGGATAAAGTGTCATTGACGAAAAGCAACTTTTAAAAATTTTTAACTTCTAAACATTAATAACTTACTGCGTGCTTTAGTCGTGGGTTACTAAAACTGTATCAATCAAACTAATGATTCCTTCTTCTTCTTCGGTGGCGCTACAGTCCGGGGTGGGCCTTGGCCTCCTTTACAATACGCCTCCAGGCCTCTCGATCCCTTGCTCTGTCTCTCCATTCATTTATTCCCATCTTTCTCAGGTCCGTGGACACGTCATCCAACCATCTCATTTTTGGTCTTCCTCTTCGTCTTGTTGCATACAGCTTTCCGTACATCTTTTTTGGAATTTCGGTGTCTTGCATTCTTTCTATGTGACCAAGCCATCGTATTCTTTGGCATTTAATGAAC
>Ga0123352_10004665_pt1 | contig 20259 bp, 14 predicted proteins | sample TergutLab28metaG_FD_89700 | JGI IMG/M metagenome (GOLD analysis project Ga0123352, IMG submission 89700) | Labiotermes labralis P1 segment gut microbial communities from Petit-Saut dam, French Guiana - Lab288 P1 | ecosystem: Host-associated > Arthropoda: Insects > Digestive system > Gut ...
CTACCTGAAGACATGCAATGTGAAAGGGTGTGGTTTACCGAAATTAAAAGAAAAAAAATTGGGAGGGCATTTAGTCAACCATGGTTGAAGTACGTTATGTGCAATAAGAAGTGTGCACACACATGTGTTAATGCATTTTAAGGCATTTTTGACATGATGAGTAATGCATACTTGATACATAAATGCTGTACCCACTACACCACAAAGTAGGCAAGATACATGAACATGTCACATCCAGAGTGAAAATGAGTTTAAGTGTGTTGATGAAGAGTCAGGTCTTCTGGAAATTTACCCCATATCAACTGGTAAACAGCAGCCAACTATTTCGTAGTTCCTATTGACCAGCTGACAGGCATAGCATCCCACAAAATGTGCACTGTTCTGTTACACACATTTGAAAGTCTAAAACAAAATACACTATGGTATAAGAAAACATGAAACTCCTGCCATCTGTTGTCCCTACATGCATATTGCTAGAAGAGATATCAAAGCTTATAAACAGCCAAGATATAACACGAAGTGCACAATTGCAATGTGGTAGGAAACCTGCATACAGTGATGGCAGGCTTCCTCAATGGAACTCTACAGGAAAATTTGGATTTACAGAAACCTTATAAAAAAAGAGAAAGATTAACATTTCCTGGTTGGACAGGTCATATATCTGAGGTAATCTGTTTCAGTAACACGTTTTACATTCTAAGTACACATTTATTATTACCAGAGTTATGTGACTATTCATGAAATCACGATTTTCTGAACACATTTTACTGTCCCCCTTTTCAAATTGAAGAATAGTCTATGGAGTCTGAGAGCACAGCATTACCTCTTCCTGGTCTACTACAGGCTTCTCATTGACAAGCCTCACTGTGTCACGGAGTCTTAGCGCACTCTTGTCACGACTGCAGTGCCGAACTAACAGCGGTGACTTTGTCGTTTGCTCCTTGTGACTATCCTCTTCTCTAGCTAGCAGTACAGACATCCGGAACTGCAACACACAATAAAACACTCAAACTATTGTGTACCTAAAAATGGTTTTTCCCACCTCCTTTCCAGACTTCTAGAAAACAGGTGTAGCAATCTGAATTGAAATACTATAATTTAGCATTTCAGTCCTACAAGAATATTTTAATATAGGCTGTAACTGCCATCACACCACAACAATCATAATTTGTCATATTCCAAACAATGGTGCTGTACTATCTTTATTAAAAGCGATACCCAAAGGCAGGTTCACGAGTTTATCTCGGGACCTAGTCTGGGCACCAGGGCAAAGTTATGACCTTTAATAGGACTCAATGCAGGGCCGTGACTAGCCTTCTCACGGGTCATAACACCCTGAGGAGACATCTCCACCTACTAGGGATGCTTGACAGCCCCTTGTGCAGAAAGTGCGGGGTGGGAGAGGAAACCTCGGCTCACATTTTATGTGAGTGCGAGGCTCTGGCCTCACTCAGGCATGCGTACCTAGGTTCCTTCTTTTTGGAGCCCGAGGATATTAGGAGTTTAGGCTTGGGGGCCATCTGGAGCTACAGCAAGGCTGCGGGGCTCCCATGATTCGATATGGGGCACAAAGGGCCCGTCTTAATTAAGGCCTAGGTGCGTCGGGGCTGGGTGGCCCCAACCCAAGTGCAAATCAATCAATCAATCTTTATTAAAAACTCAACAAATGATGTAGCCCTGTATATTCATGCTCGACAGGTGTACTATAAACACAGCTAAAACAGTACAAGTGTTAGAAGTGCTCTGTAAGTGAGCATTCAAATAAAATCGTGATTACGTGGAAATAATTCTAATGTTTCTGATACAATCTCACACATTCCGAGTACAATCTCAAATAACAATGAATACATCTAATATTATGCAATAACCATTACTCGCAGCCCAAAGCTAATTTGGGTTCCACATCACATTCTGTACTATGGGGCTTCAGTGTTCAGGTAGCCTAAACAGCGAGTTCAGCAGTAACTTCTGCCATTCTGTGGACACTCAAAACCTGTCACCTGTCACACAAGTACATCACAGTCTGTTCATGATAAAAGCATGTTCATCAATGAAAAATGCCCAAAAAGCCAATTCCACACAAAACAACTGTCAGTCACAACTTCAACAAAATTCACACTAGACTACTAACATCACTCTAGAAAATTTATATTTTCTAATTACTGACACACCTCTGGAGTGTGGCAGCCACTGCCCCTAGGGCTCTTTGTTACTGCACACTCTTCAGGACTGGAAGCTTGCTTCAATGAAGATGGGGTTCTCTCAATGCTGGACCTGGTAAAGAAAACACATACAGTAAGTAGTACGCATCATTGCTCATTGAAAGTACAGTAAAATTCATTTTGAGTTTCCTGACCTGTTGAGTACCTCTGCTGCTTGAACAGCCACTTCCTGATTGGGAGTTTCAGCAATATCCAGTGGAGGAACTGCAGGTACAGATCTAGCTGGGCAAGGACCGTTGAGTGCCTCAATTAGTGACACTGCCTCATATCCCGCTGGAATGTTCTCACTACTTCCCTGCAAAAGCAAAACAAACTACTTGCATATTATTTCTATAAGATGAGTAAATTATTCTAAGTCCATGGGTCTCTGTTAGTCTTCCCAGCACTGGAAAGATTATATTTGGAAAATATCTACCTTAAATCTGAAATTACAGCTACAGAAAGACTGTCATGTGTTATGCAAGTCTTCTCTTTGGGATTACTGGAGTTTGCATCCGATTATTCAGATCCCACATGCAGCTTCTTTTGGAATGTCTCAGGATAGGTTCCCTGCATTATTGACAATGTTCTATCTGAATAACAATGATGCAAAGGCAGCTATGGGACAGCCAGACTATGACCCATTATTCAAAATCTGGCCAGTTATTGACACGCTCAACACAAAATTTCAGGACATCTACACACCAGAAGAACAGCTGACTATCGATGAGGCAATATGCCCATTTCAAGGGTGTATATTCTTTCATGTTTATATCAAAGGAAAGCCCCACAGATATGGAATCAAAATGTTTGAATGTTGTGAGGCAAAAAGTGGCTATGTCTACAACCTGGAAGTATATAATGGGGCACATCCCACCAACTCAGAAAACAACACGGTGTTTAGTGTTGTTGACAGGTTGTGTGACAAAATAATAGGGAAGGATCACTGTGTATACATGGACAGATGGATCTCCAGTCCAAAGATCTTCTACCATTTATGGGCTTGTAAGACAAAGGCTGCAGGCACTGAGACATCAAACAGAAAAGCCTAAACAAGCATTTTCTGGAGAAATAAAACAAGCCAACTGGATCACCTCTTGGTCATCAAGTGGAAGGACATCCGTGATGCTTTTTTCCTAACCAGTGCTCATGAAGATGTATTTGTTGAGGCACCATCATCAAGGGGCGGAAATCATAAAATAAAACCAGCTGCCATGTTGGACTATAAGACGTATAAAACTGGTGTGGACAGATCAGATCAGAAGCTTTCATATTGTTCACTGGAAAGGAAGACAACAAAATGGTGGAAGAAACTTCCCTTTCATCTATTCGACCTGGTATTGGTCAACGCACAAGTCTTGCACACCAGAACATGCAAGAAAAAAATGTCCTTACAAATTTTCTATGAAAAAGTCACTGAAGGACTGCCCGCTAGTGCCGCTATGAAAATTCAAGTGCAAGGTCAAACTAGCAGTCCAGGTGGCAGATTCATAGGGAGAGACCATTCCGTATATAGGATTCCATCGAAACAGGCTAAGCTTGAGGGAAAATCTCAGCGCTCATGTTGCGTCTGTGCAGAGAGAAGCAAGCGCCAGTCTGGGAAAACTGTAAAGAAAATCACTACAATGTACTGCTGAAAAAGCGACATAGGACTTTGTAAAGGGCAGTGTTTTGAATTGTACCACACACAATTGAATTACTGGGAGTAAAAGTAATAATTGATTTTCAGAGGCAGTGCTGCAAAATAACGTATCTCTGTGCAATGTGTAAATTGTAGTGAATGTGTACTGAATATACATTTCGAGATTCAAGCCTCAAAATTTCCACTTGCAGTGTCAGACTCCAAATACATTCAAGTATTCCATTTTTTGTGCATGAGATACAGAAAAATGTCTGGCTATGGTGTGAAAATTATTTCATATTATTATGACAGAATATACCATACTTTTTAAATGTTTTAAAGTACCCTTAAAATCAGCTGGCAGAGGGGATTTTAAAGTTCCACTTTGCCTCCAGCTGGTATTTAACCAGCTCGAGGCAAAGTGTTAAACCTGCCATTGAGTTGGGGGTCCATGCTGTTTATATCCGTGAACTGTGGTTAATATTAGATTTTTACTCACTGTATTTAAAGGTGTTGTAAAGTGTTAATTCAATGTATTGCAGTTAATATCAGATTCTTACTCACAACATTTCAAGGTACTGTGAAGATTTAGTTCCATGTACTGCAGTTCATACTACCTTCTTACTCACAATATTTAAAAAAAATGTTAAAAATGGTGCACCCACATCTCTAACGGTTAAGGAACACACCCAAACTCCTCAGTAACCAAACGTATTGAGCCACAGACCATTTTATCCATATACAGAAACAGAGGAAGCTGTTAACTCTTCCCCTATGTGGCAAACAATTGCAGCCAAATACATGTGGTCTAAAATAGTCTTCAGGAATACAAGTAATTTCATACGTTGATATCAACTATTCATTGCAACATGCCAAGTCACAAAAGAGAACTTGTGGTGCTGTATTTTTTCTCCTTTTCGAGGGCAGCTTCTTGTAGAACACGTGGCTTGTTTAGTACAAGTTGTACAACAGAAGTAGTAATAAACATGGCTAACTTGTTGAGGTCCCAGCTCGTTGGTTACCTCGGGAGGCAAGATGGCCCCTTGTGGAACTGCGGTGGACTTCTGGAGTGCACGAATTTGTAGCAAAGCCCGGAATGGTGCGCGGCAGATGGGACAGTTATTTGCCTAAAACACAAAATTCAGAAGATTACATATGACATACATTACAAGCAAAATTGTGTAATGCATTTCTACTGTGCACTGGGCAATAACGTATAGCACAAACATCTTACAGGAAAAATGATGTTACATGAATGCAGATGTTTAGGGAATCCCATTGCTTAAAATATACACATCTGTTGACGTTAAGCACCTATTCAATGCTTGGGTAGTTGATACTGCTAGCTTAATGGCAAATGAGGAACCACCAGTGTTTGTCCATGTGTATTTAAACTGTTCATTGTTAGCTCATTTCTTCCCCCCCCCCCACATTTAATTATGCTCAACAGCATACAGTCACAGCCACACCGGGCAGAACTGCATTGGGCGAGGGTTAGTGCATCCCTCTAGGACTATGATATATATGAACAATGTGGAAACCACAGGTTTCTTTGAGAAGTATTGGATTTGAGAAATAAACTAGAGAGGATCTTAACTTGAAGAACTTTCAGGTTTTCATTACTGACATGGGATAAGTAAGGAAAGACATTTAAACTGAGGAACATTGAATGATGGCTGTACTGTAGGACACCAAAGAATTGCATATGGTCTTAAACAGATGGATTTGACATGCTATTGACAGAAAACAACCACACACTCCAGAACCAGCAAGCTGTAGTCTGTACAGTAATCAGGCTACAGGCTGGATGACCCAGGTGTGAATCCCAGCAAAGGCAAGTGATTTTTCTCTTCACAAGAATATCTAGACCAGCACTGGGGTGCACCCAGCCTCCTGTTCAATGGGTACTTAGATTATTATAAGATGCAAGGGTGTGACACTGGACACTCACTTCCATCTACTGCAGAGGTTATGAATGAGCACAGCTAAGCCTCTACTTCACCTATAGTTCTTCAGGACAGGTACAGAGACTTTTCCTTTTACCACATATATCATTAACATCATGAATGCCTCCTCACACAACTACTCAACACTTGCAACTCTCCCTGACTAATAAAATAGCACATTACTGACTTATTAATAATACAGAAATCAACACATCCAACCTGGTAGCGAAGAGAATCGGCACAAGAGTTGCAGAGACAGAGATGCCGGCAAGGCAGAATCAATGTGTCTCTTACATCACACATGCATATCACACATTCTGACCCATTGTCTTCTGTATCATCATCTCCTGCAGTCTGAAAAAGGAATACTAATCAGCAGATATGATATACCATACACATTCATTTTATAACAAAGTCTATGCTACAGGTCAACTGTGTGGTGGTTGAATAATACCCAAACCAACCACTGGACATACTATGTACCACTTTCACCCACTGCCATCATCAGAATATTTCTTTCTAAGATCCCCATCTTTGTGTTACCCACTCATGTTATTCTCAGTTTTTCGGGTTATTACTTTTTGGCACATGCACACCTGTGCACAGTGCCTACTATATTTGCACCATCCATCTCTTCAGCCCCATTTAAAACAAATCGTTAACTTTTTATTTTGTTTTATTTTCTGGGCAGCCCTCACTCTCTTCATTTACTATATGTTATATACTTATCTAAACATAACCCTCTGATGACAAATCACTACTTTACTCATCATGCAGTGTGAAGTTTAGAAAACTTAAAGATAGCAGCCGAAAACACTCACAGCATAGTTTTGTACATCAGATGGTGCACAAATAAGAAAAATTCACTGGGAAGAAATACAAGGCAACTGCAACTAAATTCAATATCCATTGCCCAAATTAAAATACACAACTTTTCTTGAAGTGACAATGTGGCAGCAAATACACACCTTGTTATTTTCAATATTCTTGTTTTCAATACCATAAATTTCCTGTACGAGATAGCAAAGTCCATCCACAAACAGCTTTTGCTTCAATGCTCTGAGAACATACATCCCATCTGAATGGCGGTCTACCACTGCAATTGTTGTGTGTGATTGTCGTGGTTCTGGGAAAAAAAACAATCAGTTACAAGATGTCTAGAAAAGGCTGCAAAGTGTATACAACAGCCCTAAAATTTCTGCCATAGTGTAATATCTCAGCATCCCAAGATACTGTGCATATTAGCCAAGTGGTAGACTTTACTACCACTACCACTACCTCCTCCTCCTCTTCTTCTTCTTCTTCTTCCTCCTCCTCTTCTTCTTCTTCTTCCTCTTCTTCTTCTTCCTTTTGTTCTTCTTCTTCTTCTTCTTCTTCATGGTAAGATGGCTAAAGCGCTGTTAGCTAAGTGTAAGTTAATAGTGTTTGCTCAAAGAACGAGCTCCAGAAATAAACTTGATAAATGAAAAATGTATTCAAAATAACAATATCCACGACATATAGCAACAAGGTGTGAGACCAGTCCATGGGCATCTAATAACTGCCATAACAGAACTGATTAACAGCACAGTGATGTGTTGTACATGAAAGCAGAGTACATACCAACTTGCTAGATTTCAGGAGGTTTTGAAATAATTCAAATTGTATCACGTGATGCTGCATAACAAGGGTGTCAGCCTTTCATGCTTCAGAAATCGTCACCTCACCATTACTGCTTTTCAAATCAAGGGGTGAAAGACAACTTACATCATATTTTGTCCTCTGGCCTGTTTACATTCCATAGGTTACAAAACAAGTATCTGGTGACCTGGTAGTGCCTATGTTTATTCAAAATAATGTCAGCAAGCACACATCTATGTTTATCTTCCTGAAATAACAACTTCTAAAACCTTCTAAATAAAGTAAATCAATACAAATAGTGTGGTTCTTTAACATACTGCACAGGATTTGATCAGATGGATATCATGATGGTTCAGCAACAGAAGAATTACTTAAATCAAGCCTAATTAAGACTGAATACTGTACAATATAGCTCATAAAGTTGCATGTACATGCTGCAACAATATCTTATAATCAATCACACATGGTGAAACCTCTCTAAAATGCAATCTTCCACAAGAATAGAAACATCTCATATTTAATATAAAACATGGCATTGGATGGCCACTGTATTTTAATGCTTTCTTTTTTTTGTGCCATATTTATTACCTTCTCCTCCCTCTTCTGCAACACAGTGAATTGCTATAGGAATCACATCTCGGTCTGGATTGTATGTTAATTCTTCTTCCAAGTACTGACTTGGATCAAACGTATGAGACACTTGGCTGAATTGTTGATTTGCCCCACACTTATAATGATATGTTTCAGAGTTCATGGAATGATCACGAGGCGTGTACCTGAAATCATGCATATATGTTCAGATTATGGCTTTCTGAAAAAACAACACAGTGTGATTTGGAGGATGTTTCTATTTCAAAAAAATGTGCTCTCTCCATCTTCTACCGTGAAAATTACAGTGGTGGCACCTCAGTGTTGAAACATGTAATCAAAATCACATGCAACTCCCGCTGATGTGGGCCGAAACAAGATTAATAATATACAGCAGTATGCCACAACTGAAACTAATCCATTACAGACCAAAATAACTGCATCTAAATCTGTTACTCCAGGCTACCTATTTTTTACAAGTAGATTACATCTGTATACCAAGCCAAATAAGATGGCAGTGACAGCTGTATAGTTACAGGGCTTTTAGGCATCAGCTCTCCAGTAAACAATACAGCTTTCATAAAGATAACTTTTGACAAAGGAATGACATGGATGGAAGAGCTGGACAAAGTCACAGATAAGGCCTGTTGGGCATTTTAAACCCCGGGGGAAGGGGGAGGGGGGCTAATGCCAAAGGAGTTACACTAGACATACACCATAGCAGTAATACCCACACCACAACTATGCTACCACAGTATGTTGGCCAGGAGTTAATTATTTGACCAGCAGTACTAACCTATCACAACTGTCAACACTGATCTAACTGGGTAAAATTGGAGCCATACAGGTGGTTCCTATGGCTCAATAAAATGATACCATAATACAAATGGAACAAACAACTTACAACTTTCCAGATGGACATGATGGGGAAAGAAAGTGTCAGCCAAATAGAAATGGAATACACATTTGGCATAAACAGGTCCAAATCAAATTAATGCAGTGGTGCTGGTGAGTATGAACATGGCACAAGGAAGTAAATCAGCTTCAGCCTTGGGCAGAACACCATAGTACTCCAGGCAGAAGCACATGCAATTAAGACCTCAATAACAAAGGGTGTGGACAAGGGCTACAAGAATAGAAACATCAGTTTGCTATCAGTCCCTAATGTCACTGACTGAACACAGCAGCATATAAACAATACTGGTGCCATTACATAACAGATGTGAAAGTAATGCAATTGTCAACCAGACAGCAACAGCAACATCTGAACATCCCTCAACAGGACCAGCTGAACCATCTGTTAACAAACTTGCCATAACATAAAAAAAAGTTGTCGAGTGTGATACGATTGTCTTAACGAACACAGACCAAAAAGAACACTAAAATATGTATATGTGCAAAAACATGTAAAGGAAACCTCTGCAAAACTGACTGGAGAACAATTGGTGCTAACAGCAACCAGTGCCTGACCTAGTTACAACAGGGCAGTCTCCTGCAAGAATATCTATTCCAAAGTGGGACATGTAAACAGTATCATGAAAACAGCCTCAAATGTATCATGTGACTGTGAAGTTCTGGCTCAATTAAGATTCTGTCACCTGGATCATTAAGGCAAATAATTATCCATAGTCAATAGCAGCCAGTAAGACCTAGTGGTTACTTTACCAGGTTGCACAATAAAAAATTCTACATTCTACCCAGAGTGTATTTCTGTTGCTTTCACAAGTCTCAGAACAAGCAGTGTTTATCTTCCCATACAGTGTTTTCTGAGCCGTTCCTTATATTTCAGCCTAAGTGTGTTTACTGCATGGCATGAACTGAATCTCTAAGTAACAATGAGGTTATACTGTCCATACGGTGCATTACAGTTCAATTTCCACAATTTCAAACAGCAAATGAACACAACTGTCATAACAAATCACCAAAATATTTTTAAAAACACTAAACTCCTGTACATTTTGGACCTTACTCATCCATCATCAAGAAGTATATTAATTATTACTGTTATATAACACAGTCACTAAACAATAGTTTGATCTGCTGCTTATGTGGAAGGACTGGTGGAATTCTTCTGGGTACACTGAATATGAGTGGTGAACACAATTGTCACACAGTAAAGTGGAGCAGTGTGTGCCAAATTGGAACAGTATGTGGATGTAGTGGAGGTACCACAAATACTTCCAATACATCCACACAGTACTACATTTTACTGTGTAACAATTGTGTTGGCCACACATCTTAAGTCTACCCAGATAATTCCGGCTAGTTCTTCCATATATGAAAGAGATCAAAATATTGTTCAGTAATTATTCTATACAACAATAATTACTGTACTCACTGGCAATAAGAAGTAAGGTCTGAAGCATGTGGGAGTTTAATGTTTTTAAAAATATTATTGTAAATTAAATGACAACTGTGTGCATTTGTTGGTTGAAACTGTGTGTGTGTGTGTGTGTATGTGGGGGGGGAACACTGAGGTTAGTTTTTGCCTTTGAAGGGCTAAACAAATACTGAATTTTGTAAAGGGCTAATCATAGAATGAAGGTGCACAACAAATCACAGATCATCAAAGTGTATGGATTTGCTTTAGCTCATCCCTCTAATTTAACCTTAAATATATGTACCATAATCTAAAGCTTAGCTGGAGAAGGAAGTGTGTGCTGAGGAAAACTACACAATGTCAATGAAATGGTTGTGCATAATCCCCTAGGTACTTCTGAAGGGACTTGGTGCTGACAAAAACTGGCAAAAAATGGGCATATCCTAAAAGCAAAAGGGCTATATGTGATAAAAATGTGTCACTGTAATCAATGGACACCAGCAACATTCATTCAGTTTTAGATTCCTATACAATACTCACACAACTCCATTTGCTGTGAAATCCTCTGTGCAGAAATAATAAATAGTGATGGCACATCGGGCATCACAATCAAACGTGAATTCGATGTTGAAGTGAGTAGATTTGGCTGCTTCTATATCACCATCACCACACTTGTTCAAACTGTCTGGTGGTCGAACAAATCGCAGCGATTCCCTTCGAATGTTAACTAGGGTCTTCAGTGTCTTTGTAGGCTCACTAGCTTGTGGTGGAGGATATGGAAACTGAAAATGAAATGTTTACAAAAAGTATGCAATATCCTGTACATAAAATTTGTTATCATACCTCCTTACAACATAAACATATATGAGCTGCCAACTTCCACACAGTATGATTTGTAGGTTACTAATGATGTATCAATTACAGAGATCATTTCACAAGTACTTATGTCGAGTAAACCATGAAGATCTGATCATGGCCATTTCAAAATGCTGTTTCAGACATTTGCAGAACAGTGCTAGCAAAAAATTGCAACAAGTTTCCAGCCAAACTGAAATTATTACCTCACAAATACAAGTCACACATAGCACTACTGAATCAAAGTCATTCTTTATCTCACAGACAGAAGGTGGAATCCAGAACTTGACTTACAAATATATATGACTGCTATATTTTAAGAACTTGTCTGCAGATTTAAATTCAGTATTGTAAATGCACAACAAAACACACTTCTGCATTTAGGACTGCCAACTTTTATTAAATATTACTTACAGTTTTTGTACAAAGATGAAGTGCTGATTAAGAATGTAATTTTTGACTTTCTCCATCACATTGTACTAAAACTGCTTTGAGAACAGTACTATGAATTGACCCAATAAAACAGGTTTTCTATCCTGTACACATGGAGATGGAAGTGAATCCAACTTCCAAAACATAGTGGCACAGTAACAATGAACAAAGTCTAAAATAAAATATTTAATTACCCTTAGCATGACAAAGAATACCCAATTTGTTTGTTTAGCAACAGTCACAACAATACCAAACGCAACAGCAATACAGTTTGGCTGGTACAGGAGTATAACATTACTTGAAAACCAAGTTAAGGACCAACAAGAGTAGGATGGTGGAAGTTACTGCTAAATTCCAAACAATCATTTTGTATGGACCTCTTGTTATTATCGTGTAATTAAACAGATTGGCATAACTACTGTTTCATCTTATCCATATTCTTATGGCTCAAAGGTAATTCCGGCAGTTGGCAAACCCTCACATAGGTAGAAAAACGTCTTACAGGAGTAGGCCTATTTCCTAGGAAGTTGAGATCTGCATTTTCCCCAAACAGGTAGGCTTCTGGCTGTGGAGTGTCAAATCTCTCTCCACCCATGATGAAATGGCTACCAAAATAATTGCCTAAATAAGAAAGAATGTGCATGAGTTACAATTAATGCTAATACTTTCAAAATTACAGGTGAGTGTATAAACTATGCAAGACCTGTGCCCTCTCATGTCGCCGATATGAAGGTTGCTGTCTGCTAGGATGCAACAGCGTGCACCCACGTTAAAATTTATCAACGCTTCGGAGAATCGTACTGGTTCCGTCCTCAGGGTAGAAGAGGAGGAAGATGGAGACACTACGTTCTGCCGAAACGTCCGTACATTTTCATGAAACTCATTCCAGACGACAGTAACCTTTTGACATACCCGATCTTGGCGGATACTTGTATGCATGATTTGAAACAATATCGACCTCTTCTACTCCAGCATGCTGTCTGCTTGCTAATGCTCCCATACTAAATAACGCACACAGTAAACCAAAAACTGCAACTCATAAAAACAACCACACGACAAGCAACGAAACGTCATTTCTCGCAACTGCGTCTGTGATCACGGATGACAGCCGTCCGTTGTCCTTATAAGCAGCAGGTTGGCAACATTACAATCAGATATTTCGTTAGATAGATAATCCATGATAAATTGCAAATAGAATAACTGCAATGGATTCTAGTGATGAGAACGGTGCTGCGTCATCTACGAAGTTAACAGTGGATGATGTCGATGTAGAATTCTTACCACTAATATACGAGATAATTAGAAGGTATGAGGCTTAGTGAAAGTCAGCAGACAGACCATATTTCTGTTGTCTTTGAACTGCCCGGTTGCCAATTGGTACTATTTAATACCATTGTATTTATAGATCCCCGTGTTCTGGATTAGCGTGTAGGAGGCAATAGTTATTTTTGTGTAAGGCATTTCAAACGAGCAGAGATTCTGAACATCCGTCACATTAATGTGGAACTGATTATTTCAGCGTTGAGAGAGACCCACACGATACGAGTCAGAAAACTAGGGAGTCCCAGGATACAAGCCAAAAAGTATTGGAATTGCAGAAAAAGCTTGATCAAGCACGGAATCAGGTATTGTGATTTCGTGCGTAGTTATCCAGTGTATGAATTTGTGTATAACGACACTGGTTTTCCTGTTTGCTGCAGACCATGGTATATTTGCGTTGACAGCACAATGTAGCTCTTTACATTTTATATATATATATATAATTTTTAGACTAGGCTCATAGATTAGTTCTGTGTTACGTTCAGCATTATTAATAAGTATGCTTTTGTAACCTGTTGATCAGTGTACAATTTTTGTAGGTTATCTTATAGGACCTGCTTTCCAATCTCAGACAAGATGCTGATGATATTTACCCTGTAAAAGTAAAAATGATTAAACTGTCTACAGAATCATGTAATGGTGTAATTAAAAAGGAAGTAAAAGTGTAGTTAATTAAAACCACAAAAATTATGTAACAGTTAAAAAAGTTAAATATATGGTGGAATAATTCAAGTTACATGCCCCAGAGACCAGTATTTATGCAGTCTTGCCTGTACCCCTGTACTTTAGTAATAGTACCGTTCCAGTAGTGGGGTCTTTTCCTTACATAGAGACATTTGTGTTATGCAAGTATCAGAGGTTACAGCTGTTAACTTTAAGATGAGTGTTACACAGTTCAAGCATGTGTGTACACTTTTAGGCTCTTAACCTGTCTTAATGCATAAACAGTGCTTCATATATTTTTATCACCATGTCCTCATGCAGGAATTCCATATAAAACAAGTTGGTACAGAAATCCATACTCCATCCGTTTGTGGTGCTACCACCCGCTCTGTGCCCTGGCCTCCCATAGAAGATGCCTGTGTTCTTCTCTGTCCTTTGCTTGTCTCTTCCATCCTCGTATTCCTAGGATCTAAATCCGTAATAGATTCTCATTAAATCGAGTTAATTTATTTTACACACTCATTAATTATAAATAGATTTTAAAGAATCTTTATTGAATATGTTTGCAATGTACGTAACCCAAGTCAGATTTCTATCAAGATCCCTAAGGAAATTATCAGCACTTTTGGCTTCACAAATCTCTTTATTTTTTTAGGAGCTTTGTACTGTACTGTATTTGAAATAGAACACAATTTGTTGTGTTTAAGGTAATGTGCAGTCTTGTGGGATGTGGTGTATAATAGTTGTAGCTATTCAGTTTTTAGGTGCATTTGTATAGTTGCAAAAAGGGCTTGTTGGCTTCATCATGTCTGTCCACATGTATTCTTTTGGCTCCCACTGGATGAATTTCTGTGAAATTTTATATTGGGAATTGTATGAAAATCTGTTGACAGACTCCAGATGTTGTTAGAGGTGTACATTTTGGGCACTTTACATAAAGACCTAAGTATGTTTTATTGTTGTTGGCAACAGAAATTTGCCAGAAAACCATTTTTATGTGACATTCAGTATTTTTATGCTGCTGACAGTGCTGTACAGTTAAGCAACACACCAGAATGCATTGTTGCATTTTCAGTGTAGTAATGGTTATGCAAATGTCTCAGAGTTTTATGTTATATGATCTTTTCTGCAGTGTGTCTGAATGTAATGCTTATCTATGTCATAGTATACTTTAATCTCATTCACGTACTGATTGTGTCCAGAGACAGCCAGGACGGATGGGTTGGTTTCTGCTATTTTGTCGGTTTGTACATATGTGTGAGACACATTGTTAATGGTTGTCCAGAGTGGGTACTGAATCTCTTTAATTATGCTTCTTCCCCTGGACTTTATAATGCTCTTCTGTAGGGCCTGCTTTTAGTTTTATCTTTATTGTTAAATACCTTGGTTGTCACAGAATTTTGAAATTGCTCTCCTGGCCAGTTTAGATGTTACCCATGTCTTGTGTGGTGGTGCCCATCAGTGACACACTTGCAGAACTTATTTATAGCTGTAATGGAATACTGGTGTGCAGGTTTCTGTCCCAACTTGTTATGCATATTCCCAAACATTCATGCGCCAATTGTCTTGAAATCTGGGAGCCTCAACTTCCTGGAACCCTAGGGGTCTGTCTAGGCCTGTCATGGGATTGCTTTACTTTTTTCTTTTTATAGTGAATTTGTATGGTGTTTAAAATAATTGAAAATATTTTCAATGCAGATCCGCAGGCTCCCTGGTGTGGAACATAGCAAAGAAGAGCAACTTCAGAAACTTGAAACACTAAGAAAACAACTACAGTTAAAGAAAGAACTTTTGCTGAAGTATAGAAACATGTGTACTTTTGACATTCCAAAGTCTTAATTCAGTAAGGTATGTAATGTTTTTGAATTAATAAGGCTCTGTTTCTTTTTAGAAAGAATGAGAAATGACATTGTTAAGTAGCATAAATGGTGAGTTGGTTGTAATGTCTCCGTTCAATTCTGCAATTTAATTTTATTATATGTGCAATTCTTTTAATGTTTAAAGTTTAAAATTATTACAAAAATCATGCGGCTTCAGTCAAGTTGAGAGTTAGGAGAAATGTGTTGTGAAATACTTTAGAAGAGTAGGCCTCAGTACACTGTATGGTAGTGGATGCAGTTAAGGGTATATATTATAAATTGCAAGCCCCGCTGTTGTTAGCACTGAGCAGAACTGCAAATCAAGTTTCATTGACAGTTTAAAAGGTCAGTATGAACAGAGGTTCACAGAAGTCTTTTCATCTGCAAAATTTGGCGTAGCATCTGACTTAGCACTGCTTTCCCGGAGTAGCATCAGGTAGCAGAGGCAAGATAGGAAAAGACAGGCATGATGCAAGGTGCACTTTGACTATTATATTAATATTCGACAGTACAGTTCAGTATTAAAAACAGTAATGTTACCAATACTGTTGATTTAATTTACAGTGGCCAGATTCCATATCGCTTTTTTCTCTAAATTTAATTTGTGTTATTCGTGGTGTCTACTGGCAAAAGTAAAATGCTTGGTTACAACCACATTACTTCTTGTTAAGTGCTGAATGAGAGTAAATGTTCATTCATTCCAAGCTGTGGCAGACACGCATCTTTCTTCTGGGTTTGTAGGCAGTAACATTAAGGAGGCCAGGCACTTGTACTGTCAGTGTATTCTACAGTGATATCTTCCAAATAAACATTCTGAGGTCTTGCCATGAAATTTCCATTCCAAGTATGGAAGGGAAGCAAGTGGAGTATGACACTTCATCATTACTTTTGAAATGGAAAGTGGGGTTGGAAAGGAGCTTTTTCAAGACCTATGTTCATATGGACCATTTGTTGTTACTGTTTTGATGTACAGAACTCACCCTTACATTTGTGTGTTGTGTATTGGTCTTAGAGTTTTGTATTATTGATGATGATGGTGGTGATAACCGTATTTAACATATAAATTATTAAATTTCATTTAGTGACCACAATGGTTCTCCGCTTCTTGTTCCGTTATCTGGCCAACAATGAGCACATAGTCAGTCGGCTTGCTGAATCCTATCCAGTCCGTCGTGCTGCTCAGCTTGTGGTGTATCTGTTTACACGTGGGCAGCAGGCAGCTGCAAATCCACAGCTAGGTTTTGAAAGACTGAGATCATTTACAGCCAGGCTTCAAGCTGAACTTCAGGATGCTCGCAAAGAAATGGCAGAAGCCAGCAAAGAATTGAAGAAACGCCAGCAGAAATAATTACCATTTATTATAAACTACATCTATCACCAGAGGACAGTGTTTATTGATTTGGCATATACTGACTTCTGTCTCAAGTGTTAGGTGAGAACTTCAGGGAATATTTCAACAATGTATGAGACTGAAACACCTTCATATTCATTCACATGAAAGAAACATTTTTTGCTGTTACTGTGATGTTCATAAATATTTTAAATGTTCTTAACATGCTAACTGTGAGCAGAGGAGATTAATATTGTGAATTTTAAAAATATCACAATTTCAAAAAAATTTGTTGTTGAAGTATATATGGAATTGTATGTAACACAGAGTAGTAGTGTCACATCATATTTATAAGTGCATGTGTATATCTAAATTTTCTCCTGCAAGATACAAATGAATTTCTCTTGGTTGTATTTTATCGGCAATTTGTGATCAGAATGAGTAGTACTGGGAACAGCCATTCAGTGATATTCATTGGTAATGATCAGACACCTATGAAAACACCAAGTAATGGCTGGAAAGTCAGCAAATTACCCACAAAATGGTCACTGTTGAGTTCTATAAAACTTAACTTCATGGTTCCCCCATCACATTTGCCACATCGTATTTTTGTGTCACTGGTACCTCCCTTCTTGGGTGAACAATACAGACTTGTGTATGTCGACTTTCTGGGCCCAAGTCTTGCTTTACTTCTGATGGCAAGTATATTGCACTATGGACATGCCACGAAGCTACCCTCAGCTGCTTCAAACACTTCACCTACTGAAGTGCTACTTCTTTATGCTGTGTGGATGCCATTAGCAACATATGTCCTTAGTTCACTTAGTTGGGCTACAGTGAGTCTTACTGAGATGATAGCCTTGTTAGGGTATGGCATGTTTGGTCATGTCTTTACCCTTGCTGTATCATTGTTATTTTATCAAGAGGAGAGTAATACTTTCTTTTTCGTTTGCTTAGTCATATTTGGTGGGCTGAGTGCCCTTAGGGTTGCTCTAGTCTTACTGGCATCTATTCCAGTTCCTGCAGCACGTCTAATAGTGTGTAGCCTTGTAGCTACAGTACAATTGTTGTCTTTAGTGTTTCTTCATTTTGCTTATATGCACAGAACATTTGTATATGGAGCAGCAGAGCTGAGAGATACAGATGTGTAGGATTTTCTTTTACATATGTAGTTTGTGTATAATTATTCTGTAAACTGAAGCATGTTGGAACATGGCAGCAGGCCTTTTCCCAGTGTATCAATTGTCATGTTTTATATGTAATCCTTACACTGTAAAACAGCACCAAAGTGCTAACATTTTGCTACTGTGCAGACTTTACAAATTGAGAGTATTTGCATATGTACAACACAATTACTTGTCAGGAATCCACTCTTCTCGGTTATGACACATCAGTAGGTAAGTGGTTCCTTTCATTTTGAAGGATTGTGGCTCCGTCAAAATGTTGGTAGTCACATACCCAGTTGTGCAGTGTCCTGTCACTGAAGAATGGATTCCTTAACTACACAGCTGTGACGGTATCAAAACTTGCAAAATTACTGTCTTCAATTTGTGAACAGATTTTTTTAGCATGAAATTAATACCAGATGTCACATTGAGAATTTGCGCAATACAACGTTTGTGGCCCTTATTAATAAAGTACCATTGTCATCCATTTGGCATTGGTCAGAATGTTTTGTGTGTATTATTTGTGGCCAGTATCAAGTCCTAGTGTATAAAAGTTTTCTATTCATATCACTGCAAAACTGAAAATTCCATGGCACATCTTGAAAGAAGAATCATATATGAAATTCCCTTGTCAAACACGGTATTTCATTTCAGTAGTTTCTTGAATAATATCTGAATCATTCATGTCTACTACTGCATTCCAGTATGTGTGCAACAAACTAAATATCCATGTTTATTACAGTACTTCATTCCACTTTCAGCTGTGATGTGAATGCAGCTAAATCATTTGTATACATTAACTGTACTTCATTTCAACAATGATCTCTATAAAACTGGACTATGCACATTACTGTACCTATTTCATCAGTGCCTTGAACAAAACCAAATAATTTGGGAACTTGGTTGAGGTTGTCAGTGTGGTAACGCATGCTGTCATTTCAGACCCTAGTGGGTACACATTAGTAGGGAACAGTGATTAAGCATAATTAACCCTTCAATACAAGGCATCAGTCTACTAATACCATATGCAACATGGGCTGTGGAGTGATGAGTATAGTTATAGTGCGTAGATTATTTTGTTTTATGATATGAAGGTTCTAGAAATACTATGGTTATTTTCGTAACATTTTCGTAGATATGTGACAAACTTTGCCATTGTCATTAGTACTTGAATTATTATGTGCATAGTCACTGAGATGCAAAAATTTTCCATCTGGTAATGTTCTGAGTGTAGGCTTCATGTATGAACACCATATACAATTTGACAGACTACAGATGTCTTGACAGGCAATATTGACATCTTATTAAACTAATGTGCACCATAGTGAGGTACTGATGGCAACTGCTGCCTAGAAATTAGATTTGGGTAAGGTAAGGTCAAGACCACCTAGAAGGCTTAGATGCATAATGTCAAAATGGATCTTAAAGAAATAGGATGAATGGGTGTGGAGTGGAATGATCTACCTGAAGATAAGAACAAATGGCAGGCTCTTGTAAATATGGAAATGAGTCTTTGGATTCCATAAAATATAAGGAATTTATTGACAAGCTGAGAAACTGTTAGCTTCTCAAGCACCCTTGTCCTTCGATTAGACAGAAGGAAGATTTATAGGAGGCTGAATTCCTGCATAGTAAATTTCACATAAACATTCTCTACAAGTTTGTCCAACACTTTGCACATACTTCTACAGTAAAACCTATACTTATACATTCAAGCTGTATTCTGACTTTGGTGGCAGCTACCACCATCATCATAACTTGACTGTAGAAATATGTGCATAATGTTGGACCAACTTGTACACAGTGACTTGATAGACTTACTTACTCCATGGTGCAGAGTCCTTCTTGAGAAGCTAACTGGTTTGCAGCTAGTCAAGAAATTCCCAGCATATCATGGACCTGAAGGTTCATTACCGCACTCACAAGCATCCACCACATATCTCTATCCTGGGCCCGCCCAATCCAGTCCATGTACCAACCTCCTGGAGATCCATCATATTATTATCCACCCATCTACGCCTAGGCCTCCCCAGTGGTCTCTTTCCCACTGGCTTCCCCACCAAGACCCTATACACCTCCCTCTCCTCACCCACACGTGCCACATGCCCAGCCCATCTCATTCTTTTCGATTTTATCACCCCCACAATATTGGGTGAGGAGTACAAATCATTTAGCTCCTCGTTATGCAATCTCCTCCATTTCTCCGTTACCTTGTCCCTCCTAGGTCCAAATATTCTCCTCAACAACGTGTTCTCAAACACCCTCAGCTTCCTTTCCTCCCTCAATGTCAGCGACCAAGCTTCACACCCATACAAAACAACAGGTAAAATTATAGTTC
>Ga0123352_10004669_pt1 | contig 20252 bp, 6 predicted proteins | sample TergutLab28metaG_FD_89700 | JGI IMG/M metagenome (GOLD analysis project Ga0123352, IMG submission 89700) | Labiotermes labralis P1 segment gut microbial communities from Petit-Saut dam, French Guiana - Lab288 P1 | ecosystem: Host-associated > Arthropoda: Insects > Digestive system > Gut ...
CACCGAACCACTACATTTGCCACTCACACTACTGCAGTACACACACAATGACACCGAACCACTACATTTGCCACTCACACTACTGCAGTACACACACAATGACACCGAACCACTATATTTGCCACTCACACTACTGCAGTACACACACAATGACACCAAACCACTATATTTGCCACTCACACTACTGCAGTACACACACAATGACACCGAACCACTATATTTGCCACTCACACTACTGCAGTACACACACAATGACACCGAACCACTATATTTGCCACTCACACTACTGCTCCACTGCTATTACAGATTTTTTCTTCATAGGTGCTTGCTTCTCATTTTCTTTTCTCGTGGCCTTCAACAGTGACACTGTCTTACAAACTTTATTCTTCCGTCACACGCAATTCTGAATAGACATTTTCCAGTGCTTTTTATCTGTGTTAATTTTTTGTAAATTAATAATTTTCTATGGACTACAGTAATTATTTGTATCTAGAAAGTTTTCTTTGTATAAATTTGAATGTGTGGAACTTAGGATTTAAGTAAAATGTGCCTCTCTAAAAGCTCTATCAAAATATTTTAGCCGTTCTTTCACAATGACGACAGCACCAAGCAATAGTTTGGCTCCTGCTTCCTTACTTTTCAATTTCCGAAATTAATGGATTGATTAAATTTCTTATTTAAGTGTACGTGAAGTTTAACTGATTGTAATTCCCTTCACCTAAAGAATTAAAGCTCAGTGGTTAATTTATATACCACCGGTTTTACATTCAAAAATAATAGCTACTATATTCTGTCCAAATACCAAGTTTCTGTATTTTGCATGGATTTAGCACAAACAACGTATATTGTGTGTAAAAAATTAACATTTGTGTATGTCACAGAGACATTGAAGTAAAACACTGAATCTTTAACAAAATTTGCTTTAATTTCCAGTTCTGAAACAATAAATAAAATCAAAGTTATTTTTGCGCATGTCGGATCAGGAAAATTATTTGCACGAGGAGAAATTATGAAAAGAAAGTAAGATAATTCCCAAGACGCAAGTTGCTTGTGAATATACAGAAGCATTAAGCAGTTTTTAGTATATCACACTATCACTCCGATGTTCACTTGTCGAATCCATGCGACTAACCTAAAGTCCCAATTGGTAAATCGCTGCATATACTAAAGGTGCCGAAGCTCTTTTCGTAATTAGTACGAAAGCAAATAGATTATTAAACTACTCGTCCAGTGCCAGAACGGATTAACGCCCACTCCTTTCTTTTCTCTTGTAACATTATTATATTGTATTATATTATACATTATTCTATTCCATCCTACTTTATTATTCTTTGATAGTGGAATGCCATTTGAAAATTAGACGGGGAAATTCCTATTTGCCTGAGAGTGCGCATGTTAAGGCGGTCGGACGGTTAACGCCTCAGACACCCTATATAAATACACGCAGTTCTCGTTTAACTTCAGAACAACGATGTTTCACTTTAACGTTATTTCTTTAGAATATGTAATTAGCAGGAAAGTAAGCCTAAGGTTAAACGGATATTTACTCTACATTCTATATGAATGATTACCACACATAGTTATGAAGTGTCCATACATTTACAGATTATACCAATTATAACAGCTGCAATTTTTACATTATTCTTATAATAACAGACATCTATAAAAAGACTGCAGAAATATTTCATCTTAAAGCAGTTGAGAAACGTCTGTGATCCTGATGTATTGATTGCAGCTTTGAAGCAAGTAGATAAAAATATTTAATAACAACACTCATTCTCTCAAGCTGTCTTTCAAGAGTTTTTCAAATTAATTTTATGCCTATTCAACAAAAACGCAATTTCTTAATAACCCTCAGTTGCTAGAATGATTAAAAGGCAGATCCATAGAAGAATTATTACAATATATGTCACATTACATTCTGATTAATTAAAATAATTATAAAAACATCGCAGATCAGCCATATTTGTACAAGAAGGTGGTTTATTTCGAGTAATACATTGCGGTACTTGTAACTTAAGATTAGGGCGGACGGCAGGAAGAGGCAGATAAAGTTGCTACTAAGGGTGTAAGGTGGTTTGGCTATAAAACTAGCAGTCGAGTAGTGCAACGGTTGCAATATGCTCTTCCCGCAAATGGTCATGAGTGAATTAACGGCTAGATAGGAGAAGAGTCGGTGGCGCACACTGGAGGCGTGCCAGCCTGACTTCGTGTACTGTCTAATCAATATAACATTCTAGGTGCCTTATTTAACGACCCTCGTAATTGGAAAAATTGTAGTGTTGCATATAGATATATGGATATTTGTGTGGCACTGGTGTAATATTAGCGACAGGGGGGACTCGAGTTACTCGCAGAGCGACCTGCCCCAGTTTGTCACTTTTTTCACCAGACATCCTTATTGGAATGATCTGTAATTAAATCCTTGCAACAACCGTACGACCTCCCTGACTAACGACCTGAGGCGTGGCATGGATACAACAAGATTGAATTTAAAATTAAAATTACTTTCTTCAGGGATGTGATGTCGTGTACTTTGATGGGTAAGTACAAACTTTTCGGAGAAATGTACAGCTTACATTCTTTGAGCAAGACTCTTAAGAAAGCGGGTTATCTACTACAGTATAGGACGTCATAACCTAGCCAACGTTAGATATTAATGTTCATGGCCTGGATAATATGCAATTTTATTTAGAGGAAAAATTTTTCTTCCCCGTGTTTATAAACTTTTACTACAGTTCTTGCTTGTATTGACTTGCATTTTTGACGTCGCGAAACGGAAAGCAATATTAGACCCTATCTTTTTAAGATACTGAGAAGAATGTCTATTGAAGTAAGAAATACGGTAGATCTCATATTTTCTGTACTCTTATGGAACGCGATCATAAAAGCACGGAAGATCGAAGAGAATTTCACATACTCTATATCAGCTTACTAGGAGGACCTACGCAGATCATAATGCTGGATGGCTTAAACATTTTGCAAGAAAATCTGTAGGTTTCAGGAATTTTTTTCAATGAAATGACAAGGACAGAAATTTTCATTATAAAATATAAACCAACAAAATGCACCATTTCTGAACTAATATTTTAATTGTTGATGTCTTCAGCATGTTTCGAACTGGACGGTTCATTTTCAAGAAGACGGTTGCACATACAGATTCTACATGCATCAGCATAAGCAAGTTTTCCTAGCAAGACTGCTTATATTGATGCATGTACAACACACTATATCACACCTGTATATACAACACACTATATCACATTGTATATACAACACACTATACCGCACCTGTATATAAAACACACTATTCCGCACCTGTATGTAAAACACTATACCGCACCTGTATATACAACACACTATACCGCACCTGTATATACAAGACACTATACCGCACCTGTATATACAACACACTATACGGCACCTGTATATAAAACACACTATACCGCACCTGTATATACAACACACTATACCACACCTGTATATACAACACACTATACCGCACCTGTATATACAACACACTATATGGCACCTGTATATACAACACACTATACCGCACCTGTATATACAACACACTATACCGCACCTGTGTATACAACACACTATATGGCACCTGTATATACAACACACTATATGGCACCTGTATATACAACACACTATACCGCACCTGTATATAGAACACACTATACCGCACCTGTATATACAACACACTATACCACACCTGTATATACAAACTTCTTCCTGAAGATGAACCCTCGAGTTCGAAACACGCAGAAGACATCATAAATTAAAATATTAGATTGGAATAGAAAAGGTGCTTGAGGGTTGTGTTGACCGTGCATCTTCCTCATGAAATAAAGTGAAATGCTAACTTGATGCAACTAGGTAATTTTATTAATGTATTCTTAGATCGACATGTTTCGGGTACCGGTGCGAATGGTGCCGTGCGGCTCGCACGACCTACGCAGTGGCTCTCAAGACCACCACCCATCCAAAAACTCGGTGCAGAAAACCATACGCTGCAACTCAACTTCTAACGCTCCTGATGATAGGCGTATGTACCTGAAACACGTCGAGCTAAGAATACATTAATAAAATTACCTTTTTGCATCAAGCTGGCATTTCAAGTTATTTCAGAAAAGGTGCGTTTTGTTGGTTCATATTGTATAAGCATATTACTACGCATGGTACAAAAACATAGAAAAAGAGAAATTCTCGTACTCACCGAAATGGAATATTAGCCTTCCAGCGCTTGACCAGTGTCTCTATTGTTTGCGTTATTGCATAAATAAAATAGTGGACATGCTGTGCTTACAAGCGTGGCACAGTGAGAAACAGTGAAATTTTGCAACTCTTCTGTCATTTATAGGCCACACAATGTGGACTTCTACAACGTTAGGAAAGGTACTACACCATGAAATGCGGCACGCGGTAGCGCAGTTGGTTGAGACACTGCGCTACAAGCCGGAAGGTCCCGGGTTCGATTCCCGATGGTATCATTGAAATTTTTCATTGATATAATCCTTCCGGACACACTATGGCCCTGGGGCTGACTCAGCCTCTAACAGAAATGAGTACCTGGGGGGTAAAGGCGGCCGGTGTGTAGGGCTGACAACCTTACCACCTTCATGTGCCGATTGTCTTGAAATCTGGAAGCCTCAACTTCCTGGAACCCTTAGGGCCTGTCAAGGCCTTTCATGGGATTGTTTTTTACTACACCATGAAGGTGCATTCTGTTCCTCAGAACGTGATGGAAATTGAAAGGTCTGCTTCACGCTCCGATCGTTGCACTTCAGAAGAAGAAGATGTGGTGCCCTTTAGACATAAGGCTGTGTGAATCCAAGAATTAGTATGGACGTTTAGGAGACGAGAGAAGTCTCGTGATTCTGCCAGCCAAATCGCAAACTAATTTTATGATAACACACCCGGTACAGTACCTGATTCTCCCTACCAACTGTACAGTTCCTGCTCTCCTAGAACACAGTGCGAAAAAGAAAGTGTTTCTGAAGTGCACAGGCGCCAGAAATCGTGTAATCGTGCTGGATAATTATACAGCAGTATCGGCATGCGTGAAAACGTGACAAAAATTAAGCTTCAGCAATATCCAAACTTCGAGAGAGGCTTTACATACGGTTCATCAATTGTATTTGTTTAGACATTTTCCATTTCCAAACCATACAACACCACATTACGTTTCGAAAATAAGTTTTCCGAAACGTCGTGTTGTGTTGTGTGTTTTGAACATGGAAGTAGTCCTAAAAATATAACTGATAGAGTCCGAGTTCGATTCTTTGACTATGGTTTTCTTCATATTAACAAATAATACGAGAAAATATTTATGCTACAGGCTAATTTATCATTTTTAACATGCCAGTAGTGAAATATGTAGGCCTAGACGAAGAGTGGAAATTTTTATGCATTTTTCCGTATCACATTTTAGGAACTAACGCAACTGCTTCTGTTATTTTACGGTTCAAATTCCACTTAAGTAATATCAAGAATGTGGGTAACAAAGAAAACTCAAAGATGTAGACGTATGGGGGAATTGAGACTTTTACCTCTGCAAGAGGTCGAGGTAAGTATTCAAGGGTTGTCCCCCCCACCCACCCAAGGGAGGAAAGCCCCCGGTACCACCTGGAGAGGAGGCTAAATGAGCCTTACTCTCGGTCTGGACACTTATGAAAAGAAACTTTGTCCGTGACTTCGGTCCAACAGTCCAGTCCATTAACTTTTTAAGGAAGAAAATCTGTCTGATTTAAAGACCCAGTTCGTACCTCGCAGTAAACTATATCTGCCTCGGTTATAAAAACCGATAAGTTAATGCTGTGTAGAGAAATAATCGCTGTTTGTTTCGAGATCGACACAAAACACATAAATACAGTGTGGGCAGAAGACTGAATTTCTGAATGTTAGACTGGCGGTTGGCACATATAGTAAACATTAGGCTTTAAAAAGTAAACTAGTCACTCTCGTCGCTGAAGATAACGTAAGAATTATATATCCGTGAAAATAATAGTAGTAATTTTGTAGCTCGAAAATCAAAGTGGTCACTTCCTGCTTAATATATGTACATTAGGTTGGTAGAAATAAGTTTTTAAGCAACATGGCGCCTTCGGTTTTAGTCCGTTTTGTTCTCATAAACACATTTACCAGCCTACATGACGTCATATCCCAGAATAATTTAACCTTCAGCACCATCTCTGTGAGAAGCTCTAAAATAGCAACTTAGTGTATTTCTGATGTGTATTACTATGTTTATTTCTTGCAATTGGACATCTGCAATTTATCACGACCTTTTGTATAACTTCTGTGTAGACAAGCTTATTTTAGTTGAAGAATAGAAGACCAACTTGATGTCACTTGCTATTTTATCACACTTCTTATGTGCTCAACATGTTTCGGACATTAATATATCCATCATCAGGAGCTTGGGCACATAAGAAGTTAAATAAAATAGTAAGTGACATCAAGTTGGTCTTTTATTCTTCAGCTATCACAATGATGCACGGCCCAATAAACATAAGCTTATTTTAATCACCGTCACTGAGTTCTGAGACGTCTGCAGGTCTGTCAGAAGTTCTCTCAGTTGCACGTTATATCAATCGTCAATACGTCGGTCCGTCAGTGTCGATTAGTTAAATAGTCACTTAGTAGTCCGTCGTACTCTGACTCAATCAGACTAATAACGTTACAGAGGAAACAACCAGTGCCTGAGGAAATACAGCCGTAGTACAAAGAAAATTTAGACCTATTACTGTGCAAGATAATGAATCTTGTTAAGTTCCTGATAACAAGTAATTTGCTTCCCTTGTTAATACAAATTTCTTTATGTCTCACCTAAATATCTTCTCAACAATGGAAGCAACGCTATTTTATACCCTATTTCTTTTATCCCGAAGCTAGTGACAACCAGTCACAATGACATTATGCAACAACGTGGGGTCAGCCAGCGTTACAAGTCTCTCTCTCTCTCCCTCTCTTTTTCCCCCCCCCCCCCCAAATTCCGGTCGGAACACGGACCACGTGTTTAGGTAGTTAGGCCTATACAATCCTGGTCAGGCCCTTAGTGCTGCAGGAGGTTGAGGCTCCCAGGATCTCTAGACGATGGGCACATGAAAATGGGAAGATAGTCAGCCCTATGTACCGGCAGCCCATAACCCTCAGAAGAAATCCTTGATAGTCATTTCTATCAGAGGCCGAGTTGACCTCAGGCCAAAGTTCCGCAGGAAGGAAAAATCCAATGAAAAATTTCATTAACTCCAACGGGAATCGAAACCGCGACAGTCGGCATTAACAAGTTTTGCCAAGGGTAAAGTGTCTTACACAACACTAATTTTTGTTGGTCAAACGGGAAAGTACAACTGTGCACTGTCTGAAATGTTCGTGTTCGCATGTTGGTCCGGCGACAAAGAAGGCATGGGAAGAAGGCTTTCCCCACATTCTTATTTTCATTGGTTGGTATATTTTTTTTTATCCAACACAATACGTCATAAGAGACGGAAGTATGTATAAGAGGTTCATACTTAATTCTCAAATTTGTTACAAAAGAAACAAAATCAAATCCATAAATAAAGTCAAATTTGTCAGTAGTATCATTTTATGCTGCTGATCCCAGTGGCCGCACCGTCTAAAGCGTGGGTATATTGCTAATTGCTTTCTGGGATTGCGGGTTCGAAAGAGGCATGGATGTCTGTCTCTTGTATTTTGTGTGTTGTCAGGTAGAGAGCTCTGCGACGGGCCGATCACTCGTCCAGAAGAGACCTACCGAGAGTGGAGCGTCGAATGAGTGTGATCGAGGAACCTCATAGAGGAGGCCTAAGCCCATAGGGCTGCCGAGCCGAGGAAAGAAACATCAATGATACCTTATGCAATTTGCTTGTAACCCATACATTGACGTATGTCAACGTTCGCTGCCAATGAAAGCGAGTAATATTTACTAATATGACAGGAAGTCGTGTTTTCTTGTGAACTTAAAAGAATATATTCAGCACGCAATACTAAATTTATGAAAAGGCTGTTTTACAAATTCAGTTAATTAACGTGCGACAAAATTGATACACCACAATTTTATGTTGCTTGAAAGACCAGTTTTTCTCGCCACTGACAGAAGCAGCTGAAGCTTGGGGCTTAATGCATCCCAGGGAGAAAAAATTTAAATTTAAAAAATTCTTCAATCATACAACATGGTGAAAAGCATAGAATTTAATGGTGCTTATCTCCAGCACTGGTTCCAGAGGGTCGCAATATTCCAGGAACATTTGATGATTGTGTGACCGTGCATCACTGATACAATATTATAAACAACCAACTAGATGCGACGATAACAATTTATTAATAATTTCAATCAGCTCAACATGTTTCGGGCGATAATTTCGCCCATCCTCAGGAGCAGTAGACTGTGTTTACAGCTTGTGGTACAATGCACTGGCGATGCTGTCTGCTGGTGACAAGGTTAAGGTGGAACTGCAGTTCCAACTCAGCAGGCAGCATCCCCGGTGCATTATACCACAAAGCTGTAAACACAGTCTAGTGCTCCTGAGGATGGGCGAAATTATCGCCCGAAACATGTTGAGCTGATTGAAATTATTAATAAATTGTTATTGTTGCATCTAGTTGGTTGTTTATAATATTATTCTAGGAACATCTCATGAAATTTTACCTGCATGGAATTTCAAGTACGTAGATCAGGAATTAAGAAAGTCATCGACACAATAAGAATGCTGTTGGACTTCCAAACTGCAGGTCAGCGGGTGTCAGGAAATTCATGTTCTCCATATCCCAATCTGACTACTGCTACTAAGTCGTTCCAGGTTCTTTCCTTGTTTCTTGAGGCGATTATCGGGACAGACTCTTAAACCGGCCACGACAGTATTTCGAATACGTTTCTGCTCACGATTCACAATTACTCGTTGCCGTTGGGATAGTGTCATCGAAATGTCCAAAAATGTAAGACACTTAAATTATAAAATCTCACTTTGCAATATGTGGATAGTGTTTTATTTTTTAAGGTGTGACAGCCCCCATTGTGCCAGGGCGTCCGCATTGTCGATGCTTAACGATCACGCTCGGACACATTTCATTCGGTAGGACTCCCCTGTACGAGTGATCAGCCCGACGCACAGACCTCAACCTGACAACACACAACAGTCGCAAGGAGACGGACATTTTATCCGGCGGGATTCGAATACACAATCCCAGCAAGCGAGCGACCGCAGACCCATGATTTAGACCATGCAGTTACGGTATTGGCAGTATTTAATTAGGCTGCACTAAGCATTATAGATACTGTTGAAGTATTGGTTTCAGACTCCAGTAGTGGGATTAGAGAGTACCGGGATGAGAATCGTACCAATTAATTATACGCTCCACTCTGGGCTCTGTTGATCCAGAACTATGGTTAAGGTGGAGACCAAGAATTATTGTTAAGACAATGCTTCGCCTGTAACACAAGAAGTTTTGTGAGCCTCTAGATTAGAGCAAATTCTCACTCTTCCCCTGCATAAATTCTTTTTCCTATTGCTTATATTTTCTAATTCTTTAGCCAGAAGTCTCATAAGTTAAACAATTTAGTACCCATTAACTGCCGAATGTCACGGGTTGCTCCCTATACATACCTTTTATAAAAGGACCTTCTACAAATATATTTCCCGTAACGTAACTACAAATTGCCTAAAATTATTAAGTTTTAATACCTTAAAACTTTGGAAAATGTTTTAGTGCTAAACATAAAATTTACTTTGTGACATACTCCTGTCTACAACATCAATGAAATACCTTCTGTATCAGTATTTGTCCCATATCCAGATGAAATAATAGAGAGCCAGCAGTAAGTTTTCAATAGTTGTGTCTATGTTACTTTCCTTGACACATTTATATCTGTTACTGTTTTGTAGAGGAATTTGTAGTTATTGAGTGTCCAAAGTACATCAGTAAGTAAATTAAGAGCTGGCCCTTATGGGTAGGTATTTTCAAAGCTTAAACAACTGTTAACTAAGCGCAATTTTATTCTTCGAAGAAACTAATTTAGTATTATGCTTTACAATTCTCTACATGAAGTGTGTGTGTGTGCATCTGGGGTAGAAATACGTAAGAAAGTACCATGAAGAACAGAGAAAGATTTATTCTTTCCTTGGCAACAAATTAAATATCTGAAGAGCTACGAAAATTTTATCACTCTTCGTAGTTCTTGTGAAACAAACATAAACAAAATAAAAGAATATGATTTAATCTTTAGAAATACCTTAATATTCTCTCGTTGTTGATACCTTCATTTAAAGTTATTATGCTTTGGAAGGCTTTTTCTATCGTCTCAGCAACTTAAAATTTGTCCAGTCCAATTAGATAGCTACTTTTGGTACAATATTAAAACATCATTACAAAATATTTGTTTTGAACCCGCACTTAATTAAGGAAGTGTAATTGGCATTAGAAACGTAAAGCTCATACAGTATCAATTCATTGTTTAATATCTAAAACCCAAGCATGCAGCCGACCAAAAACTGTAGGTTATGGCTTCCTGAGCCTGGGCAGCATCGGAACTGAAACGGTGGCCTTGGTTTTGTTTGGCCGAGTGTCCAATCCCACAACAATTCAATTACAACGTGTGGATAGACCTGGGCTCAAACCCGGGTTTTTGGAGTGAGAGGTCAGCGAGGAAGAAATTGCCTGAACCGTGACAGGTAGTTTAAGAATAGAATGGATTTACATTGTTTTTATAAAGGAAATATGAGAGAAAATAGTGTCGAGCGCTACTTGGTTATATGAAATTCGCAATTTCGTACTGCCCATTGCACATTTCTGCAAAACTGTACTTTATGCAAGGTGTAGCAACTCCACATTTTGCACTACGTGCTCTTGCGTGGCTTGACAAATGTTTTTTATAGTCAGTGGAATGGGCTTTGAGGAAAACAGAACATCATTCATCGAATTTGGTTTCACGAGTTTGTGTCAAAGAGGAAGTGCACTGGTCAGGGCCAACAACACAAGACGAACTAAAAAAAAATGTATTTTTGCCTCCCTTTTCCTTGACTTATTAAGAAAAGTGTCAAGCCTACAGCGTCTTCCAGTTTGTAGAAGTGTTTGCAAAATTGTGAGATCGTTGAAATCTGACACTAAACAATGTTGTATGGGCTGTAAAGTTGTGTAAAAATTGTATGTAGCAATCAATTTATGAGATACATCCATTTGAATGCACGCATTTACAATCCACTCACTCTATTTGTTACATATGCTACACAGATTCAGTTCACACCTCACCACGAATACGCCTACATTTTGTTCCTTTTAGTAAGATCAGTCTGTGAACGTTGTGTAGGGAATTATCGCTATTTGTAAATATGATATCGATTTCTTAAGTAAACTGTGTGGCCAAGAGCCTAATGTAAGTTACAACTTGGACAGGCGCATAGTTGCCACTGAGTTTTAAAGGATTTTGTCCGCAGCCTCTAACACTGATATCTTGCTTGCAAGTTTCTGGTTAATATGTAATATTGTGTATAACTCCAACCAAGTAAGTCTTCCACAGTGTGCTTTACAGAACGGTAACTGTGCTGGGGGAGAAGTGGAGTGTAAGAAGCTGCTAGACATTGCTCAGAGCAGACTAACTTTGTGGAATGTGAATGTAGCTGACAGCAACTATCACAATGTGTGTAAGTCTGTATTCCAGTACAGTAGTTTGCTGGAGGGACACATTTAGCTTATTTTCGGTATAGCATTTGTAGAATTTTATTATGCTTCCCCACCCTGATATTATGCAATAAATTCCGCCGAGCAATATAAACTTTTTTATTTGGGTTGATAAATTATTGCGTACTATTATGACTTCATTTATTTTGTTGGAAATATAATATAATATAATATGATAAGATATGATGTAATATATTATGATATGATGTAATATGATACGATATATATGATATGATATGATACGATATGATATGATATTATATATAATATAATATATTTACTACAAAATGAATTAAATCATAAGCGTATGCAGTAATTTATTAACCCAATTAAAAAGAGTGCATATATATATATATATATATATATATGTCCCGCTACACTTTCCAATGGGATTCAGCTGCATAAGATTTGTGAATGATATTACAAGCGGTGACTTTGAAGTAACAAAACTTCAATGTCTGAAGTGATTCGCCCTTTGGTGTTACTGGAAATAAAGTAGTTCTTCACAGGACCAGCTACACCACATTCTACTCAGTAACGCCAAATTTGTGACATATTGATTACAGTATGAAACAAGTGACTTTTTATGATTTTGGTGTGTGTATGTATTTACAAAGTTATAGATTTAGGTTTTATAGTCGTGTAGATAGATTTAATCTTGGATCTTTAACTCTTAAATGAAAACACAATGTTTCGAAACTTCGCGAAATATGATCTCAAAGGCATGGCCTGATATCCCGTAACATTTTGATGTTCAAACATTGATGAATACGGAAGTATAATATTCTTAAATAAATATAATATTGCTTAAACAAAAAAGTATAACAAATTCCTTGGTCTTTGAGGAATCAGCCGGGTTTGTTACGATAACACAAAATCAAACACCTGTCCGTCAAACAGAACTAAATATATAAAAGTTTGGAATCACCTACTTTCACACGTTTCGGCTTGTGATCAAACTTGTGACGTCTTGATCATAAGCCAAGAGGACTTCGTGTATCTGATTTCCAGACTTTTAAATAAGAACACACACACACACACACACACATATATATATATATATATATATATTTGTGTTTGACTGAGAAGTTTTTAAATACTTGTTATTTTAACCGTGTATTTAGCTTTAAGAAACTGTGTATTTTCAGCTCGTTACTCTTATGATGTAGGTATTAGTTGTATGGAGGATATTGTGTTTCCATTTTGCCTAATAAAGCGTGAGGATGGGAAACCTTTCCTCTTCCCAGCAGGTATATATCTGAATTCCAGATGTGAGGAAGTATCTGTCTGGAATGATACCTTCCCATGTTTTCCATGTCCTCGCACCAGTAGCTAACTGCGGTATCATTGACAGTAGTGCAAGGAACATAATGCCCATTCTTCAGAGTTTCAGCAAGGTGTGCATTTCTCAGTATAACTTATACCATTCTTTGAAATAGAAAGAGGAAGACATTGAGCAAAAAGACGTTATAACACAGTGAAAGCTGTCGTCAGGTCGGGAAGATGTGAACTGGGGATAACACTCAGGGCCTCTGCAGGGGGGAGGCATAGGGTCATCGTAATCTTTCTCCATCCCATGTTAAGTCTGTCGTCGGGGTATTGTTGGGCCTGCCTGCGAGCCTGTAGCTGCTGCTTCTGCGGGTGGTCGCAGTTTACATACCTATACGCCCGGTCATATATATTCTGGCCCGAGCTACGACAGGCAAGGCCAGGTAAACTGCCCCAATCCATACTTATAGTGTTGGACTCTTTGTTCCAGAAATCTTCTCTTCCGTCCCTAGCTGGAGGCGCGATGATACTTTTACACTGCCTAATCATTTATAGATGCTTCTTTTAGAGCGCATATTGTCCAGTGTCCCGTTAGCCCACTGCGAAGTGAGTTTATTTTGGTATTGAGAAGCTTTCACACGATAACACAAGCCCTAAAAATGCCTCTCCATGCTCTAACCTTGTTTCGCAGATCAAATGCCCGTACTTTGGTTACTTTGTATCCCTACATCCTGGCCTTCTGACAATTCTGGTACTGTTGACAGACAGAACGCTATCTCACATTGCTTCAACCATAAGCCAACAAATACGACCTGCGGACGGAAGCGATCCAAGAAAGTTTTTTTTACGTTTAGTACTAGTTTTCATATGAATATAATAGCTTCATTTAATATTTATCATCTTCTGGATTACTGAGCTACATGAAGCAAGGACAAACAGTTTTCTCCAACCGAACAGGAGCCTACACAGCCATATGTCCAGTGAGCTAGGGGCTAGAGCGTCCATGGCGTTAAAAGGACTGTTTATATTTTTCAAAGGTTTAGTCATTTTTTGTTGTTTACAAGAACAATTAATTTTCTTAAATCACTCAGAATTTAATTTTGTAGGTTAACCAAATTTAGACCTGTAACTCAAGGTCTGCATGGACTGACGTCTAACCCTTATCTTACTAACGTGGAAAATATGGTGAGCTCCTAATAATGCCAGTAAATGGCAGATGGGAATTAACTCGGCGTTAAGGTTTAATTAAGCACGCGATCAAAGTCACTGTCGTCTTAAATAGAAGTCCCACTCTGCAACTATAATAAGGCTTAAAGGTAAAGTTGTTCCTGTGTAGGCTATGAAGGCCGATTGTGGCCAGGGAAGGATGCATCGTATAGACTCTTCTTACCCACAGTACACGATTGAAGAAACAGTCAGCTTAATGCTCCAGCCTTTTCATTCTAGGGGATGTAACACCCATTGCCACTTGCATCAAGTGGCAGACCTCATTAACTTTGAAAATAGAATAATCTCTCGATTCTGTCGGGAACTCAACCACAACTTTTGTCGTCTAAAGAATAGCCTAGTCACTATCCTGACTGTGCTATCCCGGTCCAACATCTCCCACAGACTAAAAATTAATGAGACATGAAGCAATGAAAACAATGAAGGTGTACGGTACAGAGGCTGTTTGGCGGCACTGGAAGGGCGAGGTGTTGGTTTTAAAGTACCTACTGGAATAGCTTCGGTCTTGCCTATCTCAGCTGCTTTCTGTGAGTGCTACAGTCGGTTTGGGCGTGAAATTTGAAATAAAATTCCTCTTCTCGCCAGAAAGTGAAACTCAGTCGCGTGTACTTTAATGTACTGAGCTATCCCCATTTCTAGATTTATTAACTCAAATGTTTTCAGTTAGCGTCGCGAAATGAATAAAAAAAAAAACGAAAAGTGAAATAACAGCTTAGGCAGTGTGTGTTGCACTTCTGGCTAAAGATGTGGACTGTGTTTAGCACCCACTCATCTCCGGCTACCACAGCGGGATGCCTTCAAACTATACATGTAATGCGCTTTCTTCCGGAACCTGTGCATCAACATGAGACTCTCAGAGCCGTTCTTAATGAACCAAAGAGTTTCTTTTCACCGACTAATTTTGTATGTTTTTCTCTGGCTATTTATGAACTTTGGAAGGACAGAAATTAACATTCTAAAGAAATTTGACACAGTGACAATTTGAGTAGTGTGTAAATGAAAGGAAGAAGAGAGTCTTTCACTTCAAGCTCCCCGGACGGGACGAAGTTTTATGTTACAAAAGGCAGAGTAATAACAGCTCATTGAGTTGTTGAGCTGTTGTCAGCATTGTGAGAGTGAGATAAACACAGCCACGGCCTGCTGCTGGAGTGTTAGTTCATTCCGCAGGGGAGTGTTTATGGAATAACTCTGATGTGAGGGAATGATTTCAGGTCAGCAGATTTGGTTGCTAATTCACTTACAAGACAATGTTTATCAAGAAGTGGGCCGGCGTTGTTCTTGTAGATAATTATAATTTAATGGACCGATTAATACTCAGTTAGGATGTGTGAAACAACAAACTTATTAGTTATTCAGCTGAGGGTATTCTGGTTAGAGATATCGTTTGTATTGAAAGATAGAGACTATCGTTTCGGAAAACCTTTCAACGCCTTTTTCTGGGATTTATCACCATCCTTATTATCATTATCATAATTTTTAATCAGGGGGGTTTAAATCTTGATGAAGCTTTTTTGATCGTTTCATTCAAAATCTTATCCCAAACTGTGTTTATGTCTATATTTAGCTTCCTTTCCAATGAATTGTTCGTTGACCATCTTGTAGTTTAAACAGCGTAAAATGAGGTGTTGATGTAATGGATGAGTAGGTAAACAAATGGATGAGTAGGTAAACAAATGGAAAATTTGTTTAAATTGGCTTTAAATACACACAAGAAATTAACATGCGTGACAACATTGACCCGTGAGGAGACCCAAATAATGATAACTCTGAAACAAACCGAACTAACATTAAACCATAAGAATCTTAGATTTGATATCGTCTGGGAGTCACGAAAATTATGTCGGAACGCAATTTATTTTGTTCAAGTGACCTCGTCTATTACGCCTTCAGAAACAAGACGCCCTTACAAAAGAAGTTCCAAACAATTTCAAACATTACTTGCACAAGAGCACAGAACAACTTACAGTACTCATTCATCACATTACTTTGCTGCAAATATGACTGATCTTATTGTTTAGACAGATTCTACTGGAAAATAATTGTAACAACACGTAATGGGTTTGGTTTAATCTGGCTCAAGATAAGAACAATTAGCGGAATGTTGTGGACGCTCTAACGAACCATGCGGTTCTATAGAGCGTGTAGATTGATTGGCTAGCTAATTTGTATTAGATTTTCCAGAACACCGCTTCAGAGATTTGGGGGCTTCATGTTTATACTAGATGCTGTAAGTAAGTCAGGTTGTGTAGTTTATTGTGGTAGGATGAGGGGTATTTGTTTGGAGGAACCGAGAAGGACGAAGAGAAGATCTCTTTCAGGACTGCCCATGTTCAGGCATATATGTTACACTGATGATCATGATAATGATGATGATAATAATAATAATAATAATAATAATAATGTAATTAACCTAACCTACGCCAACGTCACATAACTTTACAAAATGTCTCGTACTGTACATGTGTGCTGTTCATCGAACGGCGAAACACAATCCAGTCCCTACTTTTATTTAGCGTTGCTCGGAACACCAGTAAAATAGCCTTTCAGCTTATGAATACGACTTCTGAAACGGCCTGTAGATTCTCCGCACAATAGAGACAACAAAAAAGAAAGAAGTAAGAATAAGAGAAACGTCTGCTGTGGATATCCTGAGAGGATGGGATGGGATAGTGAGGAAAGAATGAAGTATAAAGCTTGTCGAGTAGGGGTTAAGGGTCACGGATGCAGCGGGAGGTCAACCTGCCAGGTGCTTGTATGCATGGGATCCCCATGCTATCCAGGATCAGCGCATTAATGCCACACTATTTGGAGATATTTACCGTCAGAACCTCCTACTTACAAGGCAATGTAGCCACCGCATACAAATAAAGACACAAAACATCCGGTGCCTTACGCGTTTGTGCAGCACTCACATTTCTGGAATAGTTCCAGACTTTACATTGCAATTTGTGATTTCAAGATGAACTTCTTACATAACGGCAACAGATCGAATTTACTCATTTCGCCTGTCTACGTTATATGAGATGTATTGCACAAATTTGGTACAAATTTTCAACAAGTTAAAGTCTTTTATTTCTGCAATCTGAAATCTTTCGTGAGTAAAATAATCTTATTTTTTATTACTTTCAATTATATGATTCCTATTGTGATCTAGGATTTAACCAGTGCCTCGAATAGCGCTACACACATTTCAGTACCTTGGGTCCCTATGTTGTTTCTCTCTTCGTCCGGACTTCTTAACAGTGTAAAAGAACACTTACTGTATCATTCGTGTAGGACTAAGGTTTGTATTTTACAATACACATTTTATTTTACCAGGTCCTCTCCAGAATTAACTTATAGCCCCATAAAACTTCTGCCTTTTACAATTTATTTATGTTCCTAATGTAATTACATTAGTCAACATCATAATATTAGTTTCCATATCACGTTTCAATTTTAACTCTCGGAAAGCCATCTCTTTCCTCTTCACCATTGCAGCTACATATTATGAGCTGGCAGTGTTGGCCAGACTAGTCTTTGCCATTCTCAAACATTTCCTTGGCAAAATGAACGAAAAGGAATATATCGCAACAATTTTGGTACATTTCATTTCCAGCTCCACATTAACTAGAATTTAAAGTCTTTTAAGAAATTTTTCTAACATGCACATAATTAACCAGCAAAGATGACGGAGAAATGAGGTTATGCATAACAATAAGAGGGAAGAAGGGAGGAAGAAAATACAGATAGGAATATTTATAAAACAAGTAAAGATATTTCAGTTTGGTTTATAAAAGACCTTACAATATGAAATTTTTTTGTTGAAGGTCTGTCTAAATTTGTCTACCTTTTCTGTTATGATTGCTGTTTAAGGAGTGCGAATCTAAATGTGGACCGAACTAGAAGCAACTTCGTCTGTGTATTGTTTGTCAGAATTAATGTGTTGCTTCCAAAATAAGAATTTTCTCATTTGGTTTCATAATTCTGCCTTTAAAACCTTAGACATGCCAAAACTTTCGTACACAAGTAAACAAAAGAAGCATGAATTGCTAATTGCTTTATTGTTATTCTAATCATTCTTATTTGGCTGATGCCGAAACTTGCAGATTTAATTAATACCGTAACTTTTATGACAGTGTTTTAATGACTGTTACGGCAAAGACTGTTTAGTTGTGGTCACTGTGTTTGGTTGTTGCACCCCTGTATGCCGTGGTACTGGATAATTACGTCATCACTGTTGACCCCTGGCTAGGCACTAGTAGGCGAAGATCCTGCACCGGCTGATCCTATGGAGTCACCACAATGTCTGTCATTTGACAAAGCCGATTGATATTCACGTGATAGGCTTCAAGACTTTCATTGGCGAGTGATGTCACAATCAATGAAACGGGTCGGTTGGGCTTCAGAGACCTACAAGGATTTGGCTTTGAGATTTGTGTCATTGCTCATGATTTATGTAGGTAGGTCGGTACCGTGTGGTCAGGGAGATGTTCGTCAAATACAGGTTACTCTTTATTACTCTCTGGTACCGAATCAATTACCGAAATTGTTTAGAGCTGTTGTCGTGGTTGATAATGATGATGATGCAAGCAATTACGAAGCGACGACCTAAACGATGAAACTATTAATTAAATTTGTATTCAAGTGGAGCTGGAATATGTTAGCAAGTACAGTGACTGGGCTACGGGCTGGGTGGATCGAAGAATAGTGGTTCGATTTCAGGTAGGAGAAAGAGATTGTTCTTCATACGTGAGAGAGATCAACAAGATGCACACTATACTCAATAATTTATTTCAATTAATTTATCCTTGACACACTTCGAACAAGCAATTGTTCATCATCAGGAGCTCTGTACAAGCAGCCTAAAGTACTTTACCACGCATTCCAAGAGGAGTCTAGTCGCTGACACGAAACGTATTCGTATCGTGTCAGCGACTAGACTCCTCTTGGAATGCGTGCTAAAATACTGTAAGTTGCTTGTACAGAGCTCCTGATGATGAACAATTGCTTATTCGAAGCATGTCAAGGATAAATTAAGGGAAATAAATTATTGAGTAAAGTGTGCATCTTGTTGGTCTTTCTCAAGTATGTGCATCATGATGTGTGTCACGATGTGTATTACGAAGCTCGGTTCACAGAATGTAAAGATTTTTCTTCCTTTGGAACTTCCTGACCAAAGATTGTGGCAAAACGCCTTCTATTTACATGTTTCCGCTCGCTCTTTCCCCTGGGGTAAGGCGGCCGGGACGTGAAGCTAACCACTAAACTGCATCTAGTGCGAAGGTTAAGACTGAGTGGGGTTATACCCCATATCCCTGTTTATTCGTACGTAGACTGAACAAGAAAAACTTTATCCTTTGTATTCCATGGTTAAGTAAAGAGCTGAGATTACAGTACTGTGTAACATGAACAGTACCGTGTAACGTGAATAGTACCGTGTAACGTGAACAGTACCGTGTAACGTGAACAGTACCGTATAACATGAACAGTACCGTGTAACGTGAACAGTATCGTGTAACATAAACAGTACCGTGTAACGTGAACAGTACCGTGTAACATGAACAGTACCGTGTAACCTGAACAGTACCGTATAACATGAACAGTACCGTGTAACATGAACAGTACCGTGTAACGTGAACAGTACCGTGTAACGTGAACAGTACCGTGTAACGTGAACAGTACCATGTAACATGAAGAGTACCGTGTAACATGAACAGTACCGTGTAACGTGAACAGTACCGTGTAACGTGAACAGTACCGTGTAACATGAAGTGTACCGTGTAACATGAAGAGTACCGTGTAACATGAACAGTACCGTGTAACGTGAACAGTACCGTATAACATGAACAGTACAGTGTAACAGTACCGTGTAACATGAACAGTAACGTGAACAGTACCGTGTAACGTGAACAGTACCGTGTAACGTGAACAGTACCGTCTAACGTGAACAGTGCCGTGTAACGTGAAGAGTACCGTGTAACGTGAAAAGTACCGTGTAACGTGAAGAGTACCGTGTAACGTGAACAGTACCGTGTAACATGAACAGTACCGTGTAACGTGAACAGTACCGTGTAACGTGAACAGTACCG
>Ga0123352_10004670_pt1 | contig 20251 bp, 7 predicted proteins | sample TergutLab28metaG_FD_89700 | JGI IMG/M metagenome (GOLD analysis project Ga0123352, IMG submission 89700) | Labiotermes labralis P1 segment gut microbial communities from Petit-Saut dam, French Guiana - Lab288 P1 | ecosystem: Host-associated > Arthropoda: Insects > Digestive system > Gut ...
GGAGAAAATCTTGTCCCGATGCCATTTCGTCCACCACAAATCTTATATGGACTGGTCCGAAACTAAACCCAAACCTCCGCCGTTAGTGACCACCGTATACCGTGCGGTCGTTTGAGGGTATACCTCAATTAAAATACAGAACTCGGTTATAGCGACATCCGTTAATGAGAAACCTCGTCTATAGCGTCAGAGATTTTGAGGTATCAATTAATTCCTCAATTGTTAAACGTACGTTATAACCCTCAGTTAGAACAAGACTCGTTTAAGACGACACAAAATATTCGGCCCCTTTCATAACGTTATAAACCAGTTCGACTCTATTTATATTATAACTCTTATGAATCCCTAAAATAACTGGGACATTTAATTTATAAAATAATGAGTTATATTTTCATTAAACAAATGTTAAAATCTATTTAAAGTGTAATTTAATATCTATGTTTCGTTATTTGCAGTAAATAACTTGAAGACCTACGTAAATACTGTACAAACAGTACAACACAAATCCAGCAAGCTAACATTGTAGGAAATACTGAGATACGCCACTTTCTGTAGGCAATAACACGAATACCAGAGCTTTAATGACGTTTATATCTGTAGTTCTGAGAATTTAGATTAAAGAGGGATTTCATGAAAATCAAGCATACAATCGACGGAAGTCTGGTCTTTGGTCTCTGAAGGCTGGGCAATTTTCCTTAAAAATAGATGTATATTTAAATCTATTGCCTTGCTCAACGGTTACTGAGTTTTAGATGTGTAAGTGGTATATCATTAAGTTTTTCATAGGGCTGGAATATCCATAATTTCTCGTGATGTAAACCAATCACTCCCTTCCACATTCATCTTACAGTTAGTACAAGAAGTATTCAATAAAACTACTGGATTTTTATGTCTGCAAAACATACGTCAAGAATGTTATCTTTGCTTAAGAACTGAATTCCAAAGTTAAGGCCCACTTTCCAACCTCCTATATTGTATTCACATAAGGATTTCCGTTCTATGAATTATTTAACCATGTAGCTAAAAAAAACTGCCATCTTGAGAACAGGCTATGAAAGTAACAGGGCTCCTACGACGGTTCGCTTTCCATTGTGTTTTTTATTTGGAATGACTAAGAATAGACAATAAACAACCTCCAGCGTATTGAACTATGTAGTAGGGAAGGTTCAATACTGCTATCGGGATTTACATCGCATATCATTATTTATCGCTTGATTAGGACTGGAATCCTATTAAAATATCTGCTTAATGAACTGCTAATGACAGTCCGTATGAAGTCACAAAAAACTGTACCATATACACCATTTGGAATCTTTGCAACGAAAATGACAACTGGGTCTCTTTAAATTCGGGTGGGCGGAATAAGGGTCGAAGATGGGGGCGGGGGGTTCGATTTCCAGAGCTGCGGGCCCCGCGGCCATCGACCTGAGCAGCTGCATAGTTCCGTTCCACAAAACCGGACAAGGGGAGGTGACGGCAGGGCGACCGCACTGTCTACGAGCAACTGAAAAATGTAACAGCAGTCAGCCAACTGCAGGTAGCACAGACCGCCTTAACAACCTGATAGTCGCTCAGCACTATGACATTCCACCGCCACTTACAATACCCAAGGCCTTTTATCCTGATCACAAAAGCCACCGAAGAACAATATGTCGATAGAGCCGGGGTCAATCCGCACCTCCATGCTGCATTGCTAATTCTGTTAACATTGCGCTGTCTTCTACATCTAAGTCTGTCAAACAGACACTTACCATCAAATTTCAAATAAATAAATAAATAAAAATTAATAATTTCTTGTTCACCCTCTTACGTGTGACATATGGATTTCACATCTCAAAATTCACTATTGAATCTTCCCTATGCATATTTCGCGGAAATATGCAGATTGTAAAGGTTTATATTATACAATTTTCTCCCCAGTTCTCTTACTCTGTCTTTAGCTCCAATATCCTCATCACCTTTCCTCAAACACTCCTACACTATTTTCTTTCATTAGGAACAAAGCTCCAGGTCCACACACTCACATTAAAGAATAAAAGGAACTAAGAGTTATGAGATGTTAAGACCTGTCGAGTTTATGACTGGAGATGTAAGGAAAGTACGCGGCTGTTTAGGAAAAGCTACTAGAAAAGGCTTTCTCTAAAGGTCGCGAGAAGAATGGAAGGAAAAACAGCAATAGACTTGACGTAATAAGACGGTGCGAGGATCACTGGAGGGAAACGCCTCAGGATCGTGTTCAGTGGCGGGCTACTGTATTAATGTTGTTGAAAATTCTTGTTGAATGACCAGGGTTGATTAGTAATTTACCAGTGTAAATTCACATGATTCGACTACAGAAGGACAACAAGATAAGGAATTCAGCACACGGCCTTATACTGTGCAATTAAATCTGCCCCGAAGGGCGTAAATATCTTTTTTTCGGAGTACATCAAAACACAAACGCAACTTCGCATTCAGCGGACTCACGTTTCTGCCTTCTATAGCAAATCTGCATCACAATTTTCTTACTCTACTAAGAGCATCGTTCTATGAAGCGCCGAGTACAGTAAGCACCCTCTTCTACATTCATTCTACTTGATACAGAGCAGTCACTAAGAGCAATCTGTCTCTCGCATTGAGAGCACACGTCAGCGCCCAGCGTCCTTTACAGTCAACATATAAATTTATCGACCGCTATGGATCTCACTCGGTCATTGTAATTCTACTATGTATGTCATTCTGTATTTTTATCTGCTTCTTTTTACGATCTGTCCACAAGCTATCATCCGTTGCTTTCCTTCACGTAGTGTATATCTTAAGCTGTGTTCACTTCAGGGAGCAACATGCAGAATGTGAGACTCACCTTGCTACACCCATATCTTTCCACTCGAAGGACATAGAATGCATGCGTGTGTGTCCACATATATAGCGAACGAAGTACAGAGTACAAAATATATGATATCATCTATCGTTTTGTATACGTGGAGCCTCCGAACCCACAAAGGCTACATCGTCCGGTCGCCACCACTTCCCTTAATACACCTCCGATACTCGGCGACAAAGCAGACACTACTTGAAAAAAATATTGAAGATTCTTCTTCATCAGAAATCCCGAATCTAGTCCCACAAAGATATCTAAATTTTGCCATCAATTCTGGTGTAAAATTGTCGGTCAGGTGGTAAAATGTAATCAAAATATTCCGTGGTAATTATCAACATCTGTCCATATAACCCACCGAGGGCATATGGCCTTAACTGTGCTGCCATGAAGAGCCACAGTTTTTTGATCCTGTGTTTTGTTCCGTTATACTCAAGTGGCAACTTTAAAGCAAGATTTGGCTGTTACGGCATTACTCTGAAAATGAAGGGCCCAAGATCTTCCAAAACGTAGGTATCTTTTTACCAATCGAAATTATGTATCTCAGAATACCATAATCTTCTACATTAAGGTTATAATAATAATAATAAGAAGAAGAAGAAGAAGAAGAAGAATTGGCAATGGGAAATTTTGTTTAGATACATGCTGTGACAATAGCAATCTAATAAGTAAGCTATTTGATGTACAGGTGCTTTAAGAGGAATTGTGTTACGTTTAGAAGAACCATTCCACTACCTAACCTAAATCAGTAACTACCGTTGCACCTCCAATTCATGCATTTATTCTTGTCTGAATATTAAAACACATGCTCACTAAACCAGTTTAGGCATAAATAAAATCTTTCACGTAATTACGTACTTTTAAATTTCTTCCTAATGTAACACAGCGCAATAATAATATCTGTTTTAGATAAAGTAAAGCCATCATACTTCTGTACGTCACACTACGAACGAAATAACTTAATTTAAACAGGAAGATTGTTCTAATACACAAGTGAGAAAGACGCCTCCTTCGAAGCGTGTCGTATTGCTTCTTTAACAGCTGAAGGTTAAATATGTTCGTCACTCAACAGTGATATTCTGGTCTCCCAACAGATATAAATAATGCACAGCTTTATTTAAAAACTAATCAGGTGTTCATTCCAGCCACAATAATACTTCATATAACTGGCATTTCCTTCATTCACAAAAATGAGATCATTATATGACATATAGCTAAGTTGTACTTTAAAAAAAATCTATCCACAACAATGCCACAGAAACATGCCAAGAAATGAGTTTTATTATTTTATAAAGCTTACAAATAAGTTAAGTGTGTTCAGGCAATAGTCAGTACCCAAATACATAGACTCGTAAATCTCACATGTATGCACTACACTTGTAGATGATTCGAGCATCCCAAACCCTTAAAACACACGATATTTGTGGTTTCTCAGAGCGGTTCTGATGCACTCAAGTCTACTGAGATCAAAGTAGCATCGGCTGTTAAGTGCTTTTCGACGTTTCAGAGGCGCTGTTCTTTATCGAAACTTCCGTAGCCATTTATTAGTCGGCACTTCTTAATATCGCAAACGAATTTTTATACGCGTATTGTAAGAAACAAAATTAATTCCTTGCAACATATGAAGGCAACTCATAAACTTTTATTACCTTTACGGATCGTGACGGACGGTGTGAAAGTTAATCCATTAAAACACATTATCTTCTTCAGCAATACTAGATAATTTAAACGCAACAATAAAACCTTCTGAATGGTAATTAAAATTTACAAGTCCCACTTACTTCAACGCTTTAAAATTGTTCTTGCAAAAAAAAAACCAAAGAGATACACACTAATTTCTCAAATATATTTCGGACAGGTTTTCTGTCCATCATCAAGAGTCTAGTACTGTATACACAGCGATAGGTATATGTCATACGGGTTAGGCTGATTGCTTGTTAGCGGGATCAGGATGGGACGGAGTTCCATCCTGATCCCGCATAAACTGCATGACATATACCTATTGCTGTGTATACAGTACTAGACTCCTGATGACGGGCAGAAAATCTGTCCGAAACATGTAGAGTTTTATTCCAAAAATAAATTTGAGAAATTAGTACATCTCGTTGGTTTTATTACAAGAATATATCACGATGCACGGTCCTCTGAATGTCAAACTGCTTTAAAATGAGATAACTTGTATTTGCATGCACATTACTGTATAGTGCATTCCAGTACCATCAGCATGACCAGTGTTCTTTTCTGGACCTTCTCCAACCTTCAGTTATTGGGTCATACCGCCAACAATATAATGTCTTAAGGTCCCAGTCAGTTATGAGACAGGACCCGCGTAACATCCGGATCGGGCACGAAAATTCTGCTCTCGGTTCCAATAATTCTGGTGTTCCCTCACAAAAATAGTAGCAGGATGTATTCTCTGGTCTCGTAGGGCACCTTTTTATTTCTATTAACATTTGGTAATTTATTATTTAAACCTTAGTATTTCTATATTCTATTACCTACTATATTTCAGCTTCCTTTTTAAACTGTTCTCAGCACTGCAATAAAGTATATTTCAAACTGGATGCCAGTTTGATCTTCAGGTGACCGTGCATCGTGATGTATTCTTATAATAAAACCTACTAGATGCACTAATTTCTCAAATTTACTTTAGAATAACTTTACATGTTTCGGAGAGTTACTCTGTCCATCATCAGGAGTTTAGCACTGTACACACAGCAATACCTGTATGACATATACCATTGCTGTGAGTACAGTGCTCAACTCCTGACGATGGACAGAGGAACTGTCCGAAACATGTAGAGTTTTATTCTAAAATAAATTTGAGAATTTAGTGCATCTAGTTGGTTTTATTATAAGAAAGAATGCCAGTTTTTTTTCAGGGATATGAAGTATGCGCTTCCCGAACAAATACGTATTAATTACACGACCACACTAAAAAACACCGAAAATTAGGTGATGAAATTTAAGATGACAAATTATGAGGTAAAAATCTCATATTACCACCAAATTATATTGATCTATTTTGTCACAAATTGTAGTGTGCCTTATATAAACCTAAACAGGAAATTAAAAGCTGTTTGAAATCCTGTCACAAGACTTTGCTTGTTTGAACAGTTACAAGATATTACATAAAATTTTGAGAGTGTACCTACATACATCCCAATTTTATACAAAATACAATTTTTAAATAAGTTTCAGTATCTTCATAAAAATCTGAATTGTTTCGCAAGAAAAGTTGTAAAGAATGCCATCCATCTTAGAAGTGTAAATATTAGGTTCCGTGCGCATTGAAATCAAAAAAAGACAAAACAAATATTTAAACTGAGTTCGAATTACATGCATCCTACGCTTTCCATTTCAACAGCCTTATAACAGCACAGAGTGTTTCTTTTAACCCCTTAAAGCTGAATGCACACATTGTGGGAAGCGTACTTTAAGAATTTGTTTGGTTATATTCTCAGCAGAACCAGCAATTTTGTCTCCATAGACACGACATTAACTGGTCTTTCTGAAAGAAACTGTAAATATATTTATCTATCACTTGAAGTTGCTTCCTCAGAAAGTTAAATTGTGTGTCTTCAAGTTGCGTAGGGAGGTTCTCGTCAGATACAAAGAGCAGCTGAGGATCCTTTGAGCAAGCAGTTGTTGGCATGCAATGTGTCAATGCAAAAAACCAACATAACTTAAATATAATGCTTCACGGAGTATGAGACACGGAAGGATTATTTACCATGAACTACGCAACGGGAAATCGACGAACAACTTGGAACCGGGAATGTGAGGAGTATGTTAGAGGGCAGGTTTTTAAAATTGAAGTGTATGAAACAGGTTCTGTGAAAGGTTCCTGTCAACACACTAACGAAAATTCTAATTACTTTCTAATTATATCAAAGACAGGAAATTTGTTGAATAGTTGAGCGAGTATCATCTTATTGCGAAAGACTCTGCTCCATTCAATTGGTTAAAAATTTTGCTTTTTTAAAAAAAACTGACGAAATGTTCCTTCAGAATCCTTGCCGGTATCATTAGAGCTTTGCCAACTCCAGTGACCTTATAGTAGAAACTTCAACGCACGAATTGCTCTGAAATCAATCGATCAATCCAATCTAACAATTTCTTTAATGTCCTATCTCTTTTCATTTTCCCGTACGAAGACTTGTATTTTCCGCTCAAAAAAAGTATAGTAAAGAATGTCCGGGGAATCCATTTTACAGATCAAGAAATTCGTCTCCCATTTCACACTCCAATCAAGATTGGTTGAAGCCACCAGTACAGTATTTGGAAACTTAGTGTGGGTTACGTCACAGCCAAAGGAAGCACCTCAATGACGGTGAAACAGACTCGATACTGTCTGCTTCCACAGCCAACGGATTCGGCCATTTTCTTTCAGTATTAGCCACAGATCGTTCCTTTTTATTCTAAGTTCATAAAAGATGGGAATATTAGTTTCTTGACTAAGTTGGTGACTTTAACATTGGTGTGAAGACACGGTCTAAATACCGCAAGAGATATCCTGGGAGTAAATCTCGATTTGGCGCTATAAAAAACGGGTGTTAGTTGGTTACGCACACGTCCATGCCTTTTCTAAAAATTCTGCACAAAATCGTAATACACACAGAGAGAAATGGAGTTCTTTGGAAATGTGGTAAAAGGTTAAAAAAATCAGAGTTTCTACACGCATAAAATTTAACGTCTCATTAAGTTATGGGAATTCGTGCCAGAATTTAAGGGTCAAGTGTCAAGAAGTCCACGCTATGAAGAGGAGATGCATTACATAATTAAAAGTAATATGTACGAAATACCCTACTCAAAAATGCAGAGCATAATCATGTCCTAATTGAAAATGTTCGCAACCGTTGAGTCAAACGGTAAAAGTCATTCTTAAATGCGTAGACATATTTGGTCTCCCGGCATAGGTAACACATTTGGGCCGGCGATAAAGCACAGTAACTGCGCAGAGTAGCAGTACATAGAATAACACTTAGAAGTTACGTCTGCAGTGAGGGACCTCGTAGACGCCTGCTCATGGAAAAGTAAAATCAGCGAACAATCTGAAGACACTGGGTCTGTTTTGAAAAAAAAAAAGACTGTCCATACACCGGTACAGAAGATTAGAAGCTAGAACATGGCGTCGCAAAATGCATGCATTTGAACTGTGTAGCATTGAAAGTGGTATACCATGGGTCCCTGTAATGTGACTGCCCAACTCCATTTTCAAACGTATTTTACAGTACACAAATACGATTATCTCGTTGAAAATATATTACCGATAAGCAAGTAACACTGACAAAAGTTGACAGGCCATTCTATAGATAGTATAATGCCGTCTACTTCCTAAAATGTTGAACATCAGGATATTGGTCTAAAAAAGACAGTTTCTTCACAAGATTTGTAAGGAGCTGGACTGAGACACTTATTACGGGGGACGTTCACACATCATTCTTTCTTCAGATTTAGTCTTACTTTTATCGTTTCCTCACGCTATAGGCTCACATATGTCCTCTTGCCATTACACTGCCATCATTGCCTCTGAAAGGCATCATTTGAGGAATGTTGGCGTAAATTTTGAGGAAGATTTCGGTTTAGGAGTCGGTTTACAATTCGGTTTACATTTTAGCTTACATTCTTCAAGGAAAACAAAACTGAAAAAACAGACATACTACTGTTCCCAGAACTTCTTGCTTATGTTAATTTCCTTGGTCTGTTTTCTCTGCATTTCCCGCACATATCCGAAACTCGGATAATGTAGTTTGTGTAGAAACTAGTCGACGGGCTGTATGACCGAAGCAGCATGGTTTGATTCTCGGTGAAAACACTAAATTCTTCTCTTTTTCAAAGGGTCCAAACAAGTCTAGGTCCTACTCAGCGTCCTGTGCAATCGGTATCTGGGGTCCTTACCTTTTGGTTTTACCGCTAGAGGCTTGAAGCTGAACGCTGAACTCCAATTCCGAAGTTAAGATTTAGTGAAGCTGTATCTACATCCCCCACGTCACGTCATTGCGTACACAGGCGCGAATTTACTTTTTACCAGTCCGCGTTCTCCCTGCACTCTTCACCGGTGCAGTGGCTACACATTTCTTTCTTATTAATGACCGTTACTTTATAAACAATGAAGACTCCTAGCTCAATTAAAATTCCCATTTCAGAATTAAAAGTAGCTACAAAACATGGAGTGTATATATCTTATGCCGCGTATTATGTTTTGTGTGTTGACGATGGTGTTGTGTGTTAATCCACTTACTGTTGTACTGTAAGGCAGGTGGTGACTGCTAGACCTTTAGATAGAGAAAGGAACTAATCAAACAAATAGTAGGTCCAGCAACGCATGCTATTTGCCTTTTCATTTTTTTTTTGGTACTTACAGGATTTTACACATCAAACAACTTGTATATCCAAAGACGAAGCTAAACGAATTTTGCAAATAGTCTAGGTTTATGGTTTGGTTTGTTAGCAGCACCAGCTTTTAATGCAAACAGCCTGCCGATTAGTCCAAATATATGTCAAATTTACTGCCGTTTTAAAGGAAAAAAATGAAAGCCTCTCTTCACGGAAGCGGAAATAAACCCTGGAATGTACACCACACAGGATGACGCACGTGACCAGATGGATCCTTCTGGTTAGACGCCATTGTCTTCTCCGAGTCACGATCCCCACGTTATTGTCAAGTCCATGCAAGGAAAGCAAAGAAACTCACGTACGATATTACGATATTACGTAAGCAAATATAAATTCTCTGCGCCGAAACGGAGAGCTGACCGCTTGTCTCCTTCTAGTGCCAAAGTTAAACATTCTTGGAATTTCAGGCCTTCCTCTGCCCCTTATAATTCCAGCGCATCACGACGTGGCACTTAATTTTAAGAGACATAGCTTAAAAATTGTATGATAACAAAAATTTAATTATACGGCAAAAAAAATTAAATTTTACAGGACTATGCTTAATCTAGCTTCTTTATATAAAAATAAATTAGGTTTCGGAAGAAAAACTCGTAAAATCCTAGAGGTATTACGATAATGACTTCAATATCAGCTTCTAAGGTCTGCAGTATAAAGTACTGGAAACACCATAACCAAATTACACACGCCAAACTCCGAAAATAGCAGAAATATGACAGAGGCACACAGACAGACTGGTTCATTAGCGTAATGTTATGCAATATGGCTTTCATAAAGCAAATCCTGTATGAAAGCAGAAACCTGTTTTTACTGCGCCTGTTCCTACGTTCACGTCAATCCTGTGCACTGCATTGTCAGTTTGTCACTTGTTGCTATGAACAGGTATTTGATGTAATACATATCAGTATTACGTCTGCAGAGAAGGATAGTGTTTTAGAAGCCAGTTGTATATTACTTGAAAATCAAACTGAGTATCCTGAGTACAACCCCTTGGAACAAAATTCGCTATGAACAGCTGCCTTAGTTTGATGTAGTGTGATTAAATATAGGCCTTCTTTGTTTTGTTTTTGTTTTTTGCTTTATCTAACGTTTGTCCTAAATGTGAGGACACTATATTGGAAACCGTATTAGCTGATACGTTTTATCTCATTCTTCTAGAGATATGCTGTGTATAAAGCCCCAGCTTTGTATTAAGTGGCAAGGCTATCCAAAAAATGTAAAGTTTAAGATATGCACAAATAGTTTGCCTGTTGTTGTGTATGGGTGTAACGATTTGTCTCTCACATTGCGTGAGGAACGTAGGATGAGAGTATTCGAGAATAGGGCGTTAAGAAGGATATTTGGACCCAAGACGGACGAGGTAACAGGGCAGTGGAAAAGACTACACACCGAGGATTTTTATGATCTGTACAACTCACCAAGTATTGTTCGGGTGACAAAATCAAGAACAATGAGATGGACGGGACGTGTAGCACGTATGGTAAAGAGGAGAGGTTCATACAGAATTTGGGTGAGGAAACCTAAGGGAAAGAGACCACTTGGAAGACCCTGTTGTCGATGGGGGATAACAATAAATTTTATCTTTAATAAGCGGAATAGAGGTTGGACTGGATTCATCTGGCTCAGGATATGAGAGTTGTAGGGCTGTTGTGAATAAGGTAATGAAATTTGGGTTCCATAAAACATGTTAAATTTCTTGACTAGCTGAGAACCTGTTAGCTTCTCAAGAAGGACTCTGCTCCGTGTAGTTAGCTGGTTGGTTGGTTGGTTGGTTGGTTGGTTAGTTAGTTGTGAGCCAGTCAGCTTGCTTGCTTGCTAGCTCATTGGAAAAGACATAGAATTTAAATTTCTTAGTTTCAATGGTTGGCTCTTACGGTAGAAACTTTTATGATTAGTCCTGCAATATAGTTTCCTGTTTTGGGTAATGTGATGTGTATGGGCCGAAAGTTTTGTGACGTAAATGTGTTATTTAGATGACTCACACTTTATTGATTACTTGTTATTTTTGTTTTACTTAGCGAGGTTGTCAGTTACTAACATTACATACGGTCGGTAACAGATAACCGAATATGGAGCGCTGGCGGAATTACACCGACGGGGAAAGCCGAAGTACTCTAACAAGGACCTTTCCGCATTTCTCACCACAAATCCAATATTGAGTTCGATACATTAGTCAGCATTCGGAAATAGACCTTAAATAGGTGCAATGGACGCAACAACGTAGGTTTCATAAAATTATGTATTACAGTATGAAGGCAAAATTAGTGCCAATTTCCGAAAAGTTAGTTGTTCTTAGCTAATAAGACAACTGAAAAAGCTCAATATAAATTTCTGAGTCATCCAGTTCCAATGTTTTCGGGTACGCTTTTGTCCAAGTGTTGTGTCACCAAATTCTATGCTTCACACCCACACTCATGAGAAAATGCTGCTGGGACCGGAAAATGCTAATTCAGGTTACTAATTTGCTCCTGCATTAGTGTCTTCCATAATTCAAGTTCATTTCGATTTATAATGGTAGGATGTATGACTCTCATTACGACAGTGTATTTACATTTGAAACAGCCGGTACACGACAGCCAAGTCAATTCTCACGGGAACCACTCATCCGGATCTAGAGGAACGAATTGAAGTGCTGCTGCCCCCTGGACGGTGTCAGTTTTTCGTTGCCTAGAGAAATGAGCCTACACTTCCAGACGAACATTTTGAATCCTGCCTACCTTTTTCTTTACTTCCCTTCGATTTAGACTTTTCTTTCTGCAACACTATTCCATAACACGTTACGCTTCTGTGCTTAGACGAAAGGTAATTGTATTGGTGTAGAACCACAGACGGAACCGTTTTTCGTCAATTCAAAGGACGATCGACTTCCTTTATATCATTGCAAAGTTCTGTTCTTGAAGAACAGGTTCCTTTTACGAGGGTAAAAACCTTCTGAAGAATTCAGCTATATGAAATTGCACTCTCTTTCGATTTTCTTGTTACAATATGTATAAAACACAAACACACACACACACACACACACACACTTGAAATAAGAATATGTAACGGGCCTTTCGGCCGATAAGAGACAATTATAATAAAGTATTTACCACATACCTTTTTTTTAAGATAAGACTGGAGCCATAAACGGTTTGGACAGCGTAGTCAGTACAGCGACTCGCTGCAGAGTGAACGGTCCGGGGTTCGAACTCAGGTGGTGACAAGTATTTTCGTTGCCCCGAGGCCCACACATCCTCCTAAATAATGGGTAATGTGTCCTTTCCCGGCGGTAAATCGTCCGAGGTTTGAAGTTGATCACCTACTCCCCATCTAGCGACGAAGTTCAAGAAAGGGTTCCACTGCACTTGGTCCTTCCTTGACTTCATGACATATTATAGAGGAAACTTTATAATCTTTATAGGGATATGACAAATGCCGTCTAAAGACTTGAATACAAGAGGCCAATCAGTAAACATGATTGAAGGATAATATTTAAATTCCTCTTAAGGGAATATGACACGGAAACGTACTCTGGATTGAAATGCTTCCAGAATCGGATTCTACTGACCACGATAGAGAATGTTCGGGTTCCATAAGACAAGGGAATATTTTTTTACCAGGTACTACTTATTAACTTCTCAAATAGAACACTGTTCTATTGGGCACCTGTTCTTTCTTCTCCCTCCTCACTCCTGAAAAATTCGCGCTAGACCCACGTTTTATCAACAATGTGCACTCCGTCACTTGTCACGAAGCCACATCCAGTGTTCCGTCAAATATTCGTTGATTAAAGCGATGATACTCCTGGGCTGCACACAGAAATGAAGGGGGTCAGCATGCAGTGTCTACCTGCGCTCGGCAGTGGTACCAACCAAGCCATTGATCCAGCTACATCTCTGCAGTACAAAGGCAGGAGTTTCTTTGACCAGCTTCCGAGTCCAGCATAGCTGAGGCGGTAAAAGAAAATGTTAGTCAACATGGTTACTGAGGCGACGGATTGTCTTGGCTTCTTGCACGACGTTTTTCAGTCGCACGCATTCGTTATGCAGCGCCAAATAAGAGAGTTGTTGATATTGAATCAGAAAGGATAGAGGAGAAAGTCTGTGTGTATTCTAAGGCACTAGCCCGCATGCGTGGGGTAACTAAGAAAAATTATGAAAAATATCCATTATAATCGGACTGTTGACCGAGATTCGAAGGCGAAGCCTCTTGAATACTACAACAGGAACATAAAACGCTAGACGGTAATATGAGAAGAATGAAGAATAAATTTCGTAATGAGGAGGCTCATAATTTGTCATTACTAGTGAAGATGCTAATTCCTCCGCTACACAGCCTCCTTACCGACTGAACAATGAATATTGCTCTCGGCACGAATGCAGATGACTGCACCCTTAAGCCTACCTGTACAGGACTACGAAGTCACATTTTCCGGCACATATTACGATAGATGCAATGGAATCTGTGATTAAAGCATGTGGGGTTGCACGTCCTGAACTTTCGCCTTTCTGCACGGTGACTCCATCCATCCACACACACAAAGTACAAAATCGTAAAATTTGTAGGCGAGAATATTAAACATTACGATGCATAGATTCTGATCTTTCCATTCATAAAATGTTATGTATATATCAGTCATTTTATAAAATGTAATTATTTCGGCTGATTTCTAAAACATTACATTCAGAGACACTCTTGGGAAGATGAGAGTTGCTCAGCCCGTCAAGGAATTACGGATCGGAATTTCTGTTCTTGTGGTGACAATAGCCTAGGAGTGAAGCCCATCTCAGGTCACTTGAATCCATTCCACACCCTCACATCTTATGGATGATAATAGGTTTCGCAATTATTTGGATGAAATTATGCACAACAATAAAATCTGTTACTTGCATCCATTCCTGTTTGTACATAAATACGATCAGGTACATCCCAGGAAACTAAAGCACAGTGTAAGGCCGAATATGAAGGAGGCTTTTTAGAAATAGCCGCACAGAAATATGGGGCCACCTTATATACGAGGCCTTAAGACATCTTCTAGCAACTCGCCAGGAACACGTCATTTCCAAGTAAATAGTGACTAATCGCTGTTCTTTTTCACTCAGTATTCCAGTGAAAGCTTTGGAATTATTTGCAGTTTAGTATAATGCTTTTCCTAATCCACAGAATGAATTTATTTTGCTCATCAATTTTAGCTTTTTATTTCCTTTAAATTCCCCCATGGTAAAGAAGGAGTCGCCATATGTTCTGAGCCCACTTATACGGTATTTAAATTCTATTTTCCTTATTATACCTTGTTACTGTGACTTTAACTAGCGAATGAGGAATCTTGACATTTAACTGTTAAAGGAATTGTACTGAAAGAAAGCAGTTACACTGTCATTGTTCGATGGGTTCTTTCTCTTGGGCCTCGGATGGCCGCCAGAAGGTAGCTGCGTACTGAAAACAACATTGCATCAACAAATAATTAGAATCTGTGTCCTGGAAGTGTGGGCTGTTAAACCGGCTTCATTGGGTTCTGTTTAGGCGCCAAATGTCTGCTCTTCTGGGCATTAAGATGATTACTGGGATTACGCAAGATACGTCTCTTGAGCAGCTGAGTAACTGTCATCTTCTTAAAAACAAATCTGCCCTGTAAATGGCTTAGAGTTAATCATATGCTACAAATGCTTTGTTTTTAGCTTTCAGAAGTAAAACTGGGTTCTAAAAATGCCCTGGTTTAACATGATATCCATCATTATTATAGGACTTCATTTTAAAAATTTTTCAAAATCTATTATTAAGTAAGCTAGGATATTTTCACTCCCAGTAAATAACGTTTAGCCTGCTTTACTTATCCTATTACTCCAAAGGAAGTAGACTCATTTTCCTTGTCTCTCCGTGTACAGCTCAAAGCCATTTCCATCCATATCCTTATATAAACGTAACCAGTAAACAAAGTCACGTGAAGATACAAGCTGATAAACTGATACAGTTCTCTTTATAAAACTATGGCACATGGCTCTCTTTAGCCATCACGGCACATATATCACCACACACTTCAAATAAACTGTTAATTTTTCCCGAATAGGCCTAAATATTACTTTGTGCAGCTGTGAGAGTAAGAAGTTGACCCGGCAATGTCAATTATCAATGCAAGTAAAAAGAAATCAAATATAATCTGACAACCTTATTTCAAAAAAATACTCAAGACAGGACAACAAAATAGAATGTACTTTGTCAGTGCATTGCTGCCATCTTATACGTATATAGAATCCTACAATGCAATAAAATTCTTTCTGTTGCTTCTATCTTTAGCAGTGCAGACGCTAGATGATGGTCAGGCATTCTGTAGTGCAAAATTAAGCTACGTGTGTGAGTAGACGTTTCAATGTTTCCAAAATGTTCAATTTGCAACACCTTTACTATTCGACCTTATGACTGCAAGGGATGAATATGGGATTAAAGGAATTTACGAGGGAAAGTCAACTGAAGTCCTTAAAAATTAACACACAATCATATCACAATATTTAAGGTTTTCATTTGGCTCGTAACTTTACAATGCCTTAATGATGAATATGTAATTTTATTATTACAGTACAAATTATTCTAAGATATTTAGAGGGGCGGAACAGATGGCGGCGAGCTTCTAGTAGTCCGGCATAAGTACACTACCTGTTAGGCAATTCCAATACAGATATTAATATTCCATTGCATAGTAAGACACTATTAAATAATAAAAATTACATTAAACAACAGCGAAAATTTCAAGATTCAACTGTTAACAACCTCGGAGAAATCAGGTAGTATAGACAACAAAGGAGTAGTTTTGATGTTTTGCTGACCGTGCATCTCAGTACATTTATCTTAGTAATTAACCAACTTGATGCACAAAATTTTTGTTTTACAATAAATTTATTTCACGTCTCTACATGTTTCTAGCACCATGTGCTCATCATCAGGAGGTCAAAATTGTATTATACAGCCTCTGGTATCATCACACCTATAGGTATGATGATACCAGAGGCTGTATAATACAATTTTGACCTCCTGATGATGAGCAAATGGTGCTCGAAACATGTAGTGACATGAAATAAGTTTATTGTAAAGCAAAAATTTTGTGCATCAATTTGGTTAATTACTAAGACAACAAACGAAGTAGTATTGTGCATTTTATTACGAAGTAAGAAACACGCTATCTAAATTGTACATACATGTCTCCCGTGGTGCGAAACAGAGAGGAGGAATGGCGGAGAGATGTTAAACAATGATTACTATTCACTGTTTGTGTTCCTTCTGCCATACAAATTAATCACCCGGTTAATTAATTACAACATTCCCTCTATTACATTTCGACTACACTACTTCATATTAACAATAGGAAGCAGTTTCCTTAGGGACAAATACATTCACGTGCCTACTCTATCAGATAATCTAGTGGAACTAGAGATCCTGCAATTCAAAGATAATAATTGGGAAATTATGCCATAACCAACGTGCAAAATACCACGCTGCTCTGTAGAAATAAAGAATCCAGCCGTGAAACTGTGTTTCGTACAGACTGCCGCTACTTAAGAGAAAATCGCCGTCTTTCTTATCGCAATGTATGATTACTGATGCATAAAACTATAAACAGTCACGGAGTTTCTAGCATAATTTGAAAATCATTAAAGAGGCTGCAGGTTTCAGTAAGGTGTGTTCATGTGCCATTCGGCCTGTTCATCAATTAATAAGCCGAATTAATTTTTCGTACACAGAACTATTCGCAGAGTCAGCCCTTAACACATCGTAGCTGCTTCCGTGTGGTTACTTCAAGAAAGCTTGTAACAAAATAATTCAAGAAGCATACAGTAATTTCAAACAAATAACGAAAATGAAGACGGCAGCATCATAATGAAGACAACGTTGTGCCTCGCAATATAGTCAAGTGGATTCTTGCGTGTGTTCCGAACCATGAATGATATTTTCAGCATGTTTTGTGACAACTCATGTATCTTATACGCCCAGCGAAACATTAAATATATTTTCTGCTATCAACAATATTCAACCTGCAAAAACTATTGACGATATCTAGCTCTAGTCTTTCAGTACCAACGGCTAGAAAAATTAAACTCAAACGTCTTATATAATAATGAATATAAATGTTTGAATTCAGTTCTGTGCATCTAAGAAGAAAAACAATTTTACCTGCATTGTAATAAAGGATATTGTTCTGAGACTATTAAGCGCTCTGTCATAAAAAGTAGTAAGGAGTGGAAAGACCGAATTTCCGTTCCTTCGTAACAAACAAAAACTTATAACAGCTTCTGAGCTTTACAGTTTGCTGTAGCGGGATTTGTTTAAGACTTCATACACCTCACAACTGTACTTCTACTTACAAAAAAAATGTTGTTGAAAAATATCGAGCCAGATGAATCCTGCTCCCAACTCATATATTTATTTCCTTAGTTCATCCTAACATTTGAAACCAATGTTCTGTTCCAATATATAGTAGTACTGTGGTCTATATAATGAAACGTATCTCCTCCCCCCCAACCCTCAGGCTGAAAACCAATCCATGTCGGCTTCCTGCCACCGCATATGTAACATATTTCCAGCTTCCCGCATATACGACAGTGCGTTCATTCTAAATTCTTTGTGCTGTGTTTGGTTTCCCAGGTGACATACACCTATGAGGGAAGACTCGACCTTTTGACATGGAACAACGACCTGACAAATCCAGAATTCACATTTGAGCGTTCGTGTAATCCGATTTGTACCAACAGCTGCTGCTACTTTTCAGCTTCATGGGACTCCCGTTCACCAGCTCGGTTTATTTTACCTTCAGAGAAAAAAAATATTGGGTTTTCTGACAAACTTGCAAGTAGGCGAATTGAACCAGGACAAATAGTCTTTTAACTCCTAAGTGATTGCTGTTACTGCATGCCATCAACATATATCAGAGAAGTAGACGTAGCGTATGACAGAACGTCAAAATTATCGTTTCCTTGGGACGGATTGCATTTGTTTGCCTTTTAAAATATCACATTACGTACGGCTATGAACTAAAAAACCTAAAAAGATAAAGTCGACTCTGTCCACGCTCAGAAAGCATGTAGAGAGAGAAGAGGTATAGTTCCACTCATTCTTGCCTACGGCGCTAGAGGGTAGTTAGTGGTCAACCTCACACCACGGCTCGACCACTTCACTTCCAGGAAAGAACCCCTTCCCCACTAAATAAGAGGCTACCTGGACCATTTGTACAATAGAAGAGTCTTTTACCCTGCCTGGATTTGAACCCCGGAACTTAAAGCCCGTAGCCTAGTCCCTCTGTCACCTACACTAGTTCGGTCACACATGAGTCGAAACTTCATAGAAATAATGACACCCAGGTTAAGGAATACAATATTATTTTGACAGGACAGACAATGTACGTATAACGTAACATTATGTAAGTGGAAAAGCAAAAAGTATTACATATTCTGAGTGTGTGTTTGTAGCCTTGGGTATCAATCACGCAAAGCATACGCGTCACAATGTCACTTGTGGTCTATCCGGCTCTCCCAATATTTTTCCACATTATCTCATAAACGAAAAGATTTTCGAAAAAAAAGTGATTGGATTGTTTTGTTTCCTCTACAAATGTGTCTACAACATTTCTAATTCTAAGAAGAACTGAGCGAGATTTTATCATAAATGTATATTGGTATTCACGTAAAGTACCTGTTAGTCTTGTAAGATTTTAATGAAACTTGAATTTTATAGAAATTTTTTCGAAAAATACTCAAACATAAAATTTTATGAAATTCCTTGCAGTGATTCCTTGCAGACGAAAGGACAGAGAAGCAGACGCATGATGCAGTCAGTAGTCGCTTGTCGCAGTTTTGCGAACGCGCCTAAAACCACTTGGAAACGAGGATTCGGTTCAGATTTAACTGTGTCTCATTACACTCACAGCTCCAAGAAGACAGTTACATTTTAGGTACACACGCAGTGTTCCGCTACCAAAGAACGAAAGGTCATGATGGTATTCTAAACGTTATTTGGAACAAAAATTTAATATAAACTAATGGACAATTCCAGACTTAACTACGGTCGAGTGGAGGGTTAGAGTAACAGTGAGCTCGAAACTCGATTTTATTGGTGCTCGAGTACCAAGTTTCAGTATTAATAGGACAGCAAGTTGTAACCTTAATCGAATTAAATTTAAGAGCAGCAAACTGTAAAGACCACCAACATTTTTTTTTTAAATACCAAACTGTAGCGATGTAAGCAACCAGCAAGATGCAACAAATTCCATTTATTGATCTTTCTAAATCAGCTCTACATGTTTCGGGCGACAAACTCGCCCATCCTCATGAGCACTTTTTAACTGTATATACAGCTTTTGGTACAATGCACCGATATTGCTGCCGACCGGTGTCACTGGTCGGCAGCAAAGATCAATAAACGGAATTTGTTGCATTTTGTTCATTGCTTTGGTCTCACAAACATGAAGCAAACTGTAGCCTTAATCGAGATGGTGTTAAGTTTCACAGTAGCAAGCTGTAAAGATTTCAGATTTTTTAAACAGCAAACTGTAACCTTAGTTGAGTTAAGTTGCAGAGTAGCATACTGTACAGGTCACCGAGTATTTTTATAGTTGCAATCTGTAACCTTCAACGAGTTAAGTCTTAGAGAAGCATGGTGTAAATTTGTCGAACTGAGTTGGAGTAGCTTGCTGTAAACATTGTCGAGTTGAGTAAGTGTAAAAAGCTGTTAAGTGAATGGAGCTGTGTTGCAGCAGCGACACAGCCGTAATAAATTTCAAATAGCACTACTTTCCTTGGTAAGCATTACACTGACAGTCGTTTCATATCCACATTAAATACAAAATTCTCATCTACCTATGTAATATTAATAACCTCCTTACTTACTTACTTACTCCATGGTGCAGAGTCTTTCTTGAGAAGCTAGCTGGTTTGCAGCTAGTCAAGAAATTCCCCGCATTTCATGGAACCCGAAGGTTCATTACCGCACTCACAAGCGTCCGCCACCTGTCCCTATCCTGGGCCAACCCAATCC
>Ga0123352_10004671_pt1 | contig 20251 bp, 20 predicted proteins | sample TergutLab28metaG_FD_89700 | JGI IMG/M metagenome (GOLD analysis project Ga0123352, IMG submission 89700) | Labiotermes labralis P1 segment gut microbial communities from Petit-Saut dam, French Guiana - Lab288 P1 | ecosystem: Host-associated > Arthropoda: Insects > Digestive system > Gut ...
GATGGTTCCAGCCGTTGCACCGAACCCCACAATAAAGGTAGCAACCAAGGCAGTTACCAGTGTTGGAATGGTTCGCAACACACCAAGGAAAATTCGAGACGCACCAACGATCAGCTTGCTTTTAACAATATTAGTGGAAGCAATAATGGCAAATGGGACCGAAAAAGCAGCACCAACGATGGTTCCAAGCAAAGACATTTTTATGGTATCCAGTAGTGGTCCAATCACACGATTTACGTGATTGAAGTTAGGTGGAAACATGTTTCTTAGAATCACAAAAAATTGATCCCCACGCCTTCCAAGAACTTCCAAATTAAAGCCGGTCATATCCATCGACCACCACATAACAAACAAAACAAGGAGGGTGATAGGAAGTGCCAATGAGCGTGGTTCAAGAGACTTTTTTCCATTGGACAGCGTATGCTCTTTAGGCTTTAAAAGCTTTTGAACTAGGTTCACACTTCATCTCCCCTTTCCACCTCTTTTTTAGAACCATAAATGGTTGTTAACACCTCTTCGGTCACATCGCTTGCCTTGCCATCAAAAACGATTTGCCCCCCTTGAATACCGATCACACGCTCGCAATATTCCAATGCAAGGTCAACGTGGTGAATGTTAATTAACACACTAATGTTCATTTCCTTATTAATGCGCTTAAAATCATCCATCACTTGACGTGCTGTCACTGGATCTAAAGAGGCAACCGGTTCATCAGCAAGCAAAATTTTTGGATCTTGTGCCAAGGTTCGTGCCAATGCTACTCGTTGTTGTTGGCCACCAGATAATTCATCCACACGTACATAAGCCTTGTCTAAAATCCCTACTTTATCTAATGCTTCTAGTGCAACCACTTTACACGATTCAGGATAAACGCCAAGTAACGTACGCCAAAATGGCAAATCTGGCACACGTGCTGCCATCACGTTCTTAATGACACTGGTTCGTGTCACCAAATTAAACGATTGGAAGACCATCCCGATCTGTCGACGGAATTTGCGTAGTGATTTTCCACTTAGTCCCTTCACATCGGTACCGTCCACGGTCAACTCACCGTCAGTCGTATCGATCATCCGGTTAATCGTTCGAATGAGGGTTGACTTCCCGGCACCAGATAGTCCGATAATGGCCACAAATTCTCCTTGCTGGATTTCTAAATCAATGCCCCTTAAGGCATGATATCCATTTTTATAGTGCTTATTTACATTCTTAAAAGCGATCATGTTGCATGTTCCTTTCAAAAAGGTCAGCCACCAACTGGCGCTGACCATTATTTTAATGTTCTGTTTAGTTTTCTTGCAGTTCGCGAATTAATGCTTGGGCATCTCTTTCTAAATCGTAGTCAGAGCTGTTTGCCACTTCGTATCCTTCGTGATTATAAATCGCAATAACTTCTAACCCTTCAGGTGTATTCGCAATGTTAATGAAGGCCGTTTGTAGAGCTTCCATTAGCTCAGGTGTCATCACGGCAGATGCATCTGATACCGAAATCGTATCGTTAAAAATTGGATCCGTTACACCAATGACATCTACTTCTTCCCAGATGGATAACTCACGTCCGAATTCAGTTGTCCATTGTTCCTCGAAGCCACGACGCCCATCAGCGAAAACAGTGATCACATCTAATTGTCCTGCCGCTAAGTTCGCAAACGATGCTGCAAACGATTCAGATTGAACTGCTGAAGATAAATCCGTTAAATTCATCCCAAAGTTCTGTTGTAACCATAACGTTGGGTGAACAAAGCCTGCAGGCGATGCCGGTGACATATGTCCCCAGTTTGCATTGTCTAAATCTTCCCACGTTAATTCTCCACCACTATTGACAATTTCAGCCAATTCGCGTCCGCGCTCAGACGGTCCAGCTAAAATTAAAGAACGGTAAGACATGACTTGATCATCTGTTAATAACGTTGGCTCTCCATCGTTCCACTCAGCAGGCGTTCCATAATCTTTTGATAGTCCTGCACGCGTTGCTGTCAAAATAACCGATACACCATCATCGAATAAAACGTACGTGCTACCTGGTAAGAAGGCGATGTCAGCCGATCCAGCATGTAGAGCCTGTCCTGCTGCTTCAAAGGTTGTTCCAACGTGAATATCAATGTTTCCTACATTAAACCCAAGCTCTGCTAATTCTGCAATCAACAGATCTGCTAAAGGCTCAGTTGCTGAAATAATTTCTTCCGGATCACGAGAAGGAACAAAATAGATGGTTAACGTTTCAATTTCTACTTCACCATCTGCTGCTTCGTTTGGCGTGTCATCATCGCTACACGCAACTAAAGCCAAACCAAGTACTAGTACACTCATTAAAGCCAATAACTTTTTCATAATTACCTCCAGTAATAGATCATGTCTTCAATCCACTTCATTATACTTTTTTATCCATAAATCGTCAATGAAAAAACACTTAACTTAGCGCAAGATTTGTTTTTAATTGATGAGAAATGAAAACGTAAAAAAATCAAAAAAAATTTTAATTTTTCCACCCCACTTTCGGGCACGTTATCCAATACCTTGTCTACGCTTTTTACAAAAAATGTGTAAAGTTTTCAGTCTTATGTGTCAGGAATGGAAAATGCTTTATTTTTCATTCCTATCACTGGTTTTGTCTCCTCTTGTCTTACCCAGAATGGCTGTGCTATGATAGCCTGTGAGGGTGATTTTAGTGAGATGTTTTCCCCTAAAAAGAACCTGGCATCTCAAGGAAGGATGGAGATAAAACATGGCAAAAGTGATGATTAACGAGAGCGTGTGTAAAGGTTGTAACCTATGCGTTCATGTTTGTCCAAAAAAGATTCTTCAATTGTCTCAAACCAAAATTAATAGTAAAGGCTATGCCCCTGCAGAATGCATCGATCAGGTAGCATGCATTGGTTGTACATTTTGTGCGATGATGTGTCCAGATGTAGCCATTAAAATACAAGCAGATTAAAAGAGGTGAACGTGTTGAAAAAGTTAATGAAAGGTAATAATGCGATTGCTGAAGCCGCTGTTCAAGCTGGTTGCCATTGTTTCTTCGGTTATCCCATTACGCCTCAAAACGAATTAATCGAATACATGTCAGCAAGACTCCCACAACTAGAAGACGGTGTTTTTGTTCAAGCGGAGTCGGAAGTCGCGGCGATTAACATGGTAATGGGCGCTGCTGGCGCTGGTGCACGGGTGATGACCAGCTCTTCAGGTCCTGGACTTAGTTTGAAGCAGGAAGGTATTTCCTTTATTGCTGGAGCTGAATTGCCAGCGGTTATTGTTAACGTTATGCGTGCTGGACCAGGTCTAGGGGGTATTCAACCAGCACAAGCTGATTATTTCCAAGCAACCAAAGGTGGCGGGCACGGTGATTACAATTTACTTGTCTATGCACCTGCTACCGTTCAAGAATCGGTGGATTTAACACAGAAAGCCTTTGATCGAGCCGATTATTACCGGACACCTGCTATGATTTTAGCAGATGGTATGATCGGTCAAATGATGGAACCTTGTGAAATCAAGCCTTTTGATACCTCTAATACATACGATAAGTCGTGGGCGGTCACCGGAAAGAAAGTAACAAAGGAAAACAGGTCCATTGTTAGTTCGTTGTACTTAGCCCCTGAAGCGTTAAACGACCATAACAAAAAATTACAGAAAAAATTTGCAACCATCGCTAGAGATGAAGTGATGTACGAAACAGTAGATTGTGACGATGCAGACATCGTAGTGGTGGCTTATGGATCGGCTTCACGTATTGTACGCACGGCGGTAAAGGCAGCACGAGAAAAAGGATTAAAAGTTGGACTGTTTAGACCGGTTACCATTTGGCCTTTCCCTTATGCTGAGCTAAAAGAAGCCGCAAATAATGCGAAGTCGGTCATGGTCGTTGAAATGTCAGCTGGTCAAATGCTATTTGATGTCAAAGTCGGTCTAGAAGGATCTAAACCTATTTCATTTATCGGTGAAATGGGTGGGATCATTCCAACAACGGATCAAGTTTTGGCAGAAATCGAAAGAGTAGGTGGTGAATAGTTATGGGAAAAACATTTGAAAAAACAAATATGTTAACCGACGCACCATCTCACTATTGTCCTGGGTGTACCCACGGGATCATTCACCGTTTAGTTGGTGAAGTGCTAGAAGAATTGGGCGTCATGGACAAAGCCATCGCCGTGGCTTCTGTTGGTTGTTCGGTCCTTTCTTACAATTATTTTAATTGCGATGGTATCGAATCCGCACACGGACGTGCACCAGCGGTTGCAACCGGGGTGAAGCGCGTCCATCCAGATAAAGTGGTCTTTACTTACCAAGGAGATGGTGACTTAGCGAGTATCGGAATGGCTGAGTCCGTCCATGTGGCGGCACGTAACGAAAACATCACCACCATCTTCGTTAACAATGGCATTTATGGGATGACGGGTGGTCAAATGGCACCAACAACCCTTCTTGGACAAGTCACAACGACTTCTCCTTACGGCCGAACCTCTTTAAACGAGTCCAAACCACTCAAAGTATGCGAAATGTTGGCCACCATTGATGGTCCAGCTTACATCGAGCGTGTCAGTGTTCACGACCCAAGACACATTACCAAAGCAAAGAAATCCATAAAAAAAGCCTTTGAATGTCAACTGGCAGGAAAAGGGTATTCTTTGATCGAAGTCTTATCCACCTGTCCGTCGGCTTGGAAAATGACACCTGTCGAATCCCTTAAGTGGATCAAAGAGAGCGTCATTCCTAGCTTCCCACTCGGTGTCTTTAAGGAGGTAGAGTAAGATGGAATACAACATGATTTTTGCCGGTTTTGGTGGTCAAGGAGTCCTCTTAGCAGGACAGCTCGTTGCTGAAGCTGGTATGAACAAAGGAAAAAACGTCACTTGGATGCCATCTTATGGACCAGAAATGCGCGGTGGCTTCGCTAATTGTAGCGTCGTCGTTTCCGATGAGGTTATTGGAACTCCCATCGTTTCCAACCCAGACATCTTAATCGCTATGAACCAACCTTCTCTTGACCTGTTCGGGCCACGGGTTGCATCTGGCGGCACCATCGTCTACAATTCGTCTCTATGTAAGGAAGCCCCTATACGTGATGACGTCACGATTGTTCCACTCCCTTGTAATGAAATGGCAGCTAGTTTGGAACAACCAAAGGCAGTTAACATGCCGATTTTAGGAGCAGTCATGGAAATCACCAACTTCTTTAACATTGACGATATCAAAGCGGTCATGACAGAGAAATTCGGAGAAAAGCGACCGCATCTCATCGACGTCAACCTACAAGCCATTGAGCTTGGTCGAAAAGAAACTAAAAAGTAAGCGAGGAACACCTATGAAGATTTTAATTGTTAACCCTGGCTCAACCTCAACAAAAATCGGACTATTTGATCAAGAAACGCCGATTTTTGAAAAGGTGTTACGCCATAGTTTAGAAGAAATTGAAGCGTTTGAAAAAGTCAGTGACCAATACGACTTTCGGATGAAAATTATTATGGATGCCCTTGACGAGGCGGGGGTTGCCGTGGATGAATTGGCAGCCATCTGTGGTATGGGTGGCCTCATCAAGCCGATACCTAGTGGGACTTACGTTGTAAATGACGCCATGGTGAAGGATTTAAAAAGTGGACAGTATGGCGACCATGCCTCAAATTTAGGAGGACTTATCGCCCATGCCATCGGAAGTAAAATAGGGAAGCCTGCTTTTATTGTTGATCCCGTGGTGGTCGATGAAATGCTTGACATTTCTCGTATCAGTGGAAACCCAGTCATTGAACGCCGCTCCATCTTTCATGCTCTAAACCAAAAAGCCACTGCGCGTCAATATAGCCAGGAAGTAGGTAAATCTTACGATGAGCTTAATTTAGTCGTGGTACATATGGGTGGCGGAATTTCCATTGGTTGTCACGCTAAAGGTCAGGTTATTGACTGTAACAATGCCTTAGATGGCGATGGACCTTTTACCCCTGAGCGTAGTGGTGGATTACCTAGTGGTGATTTAGCAGCCCTCTGTTTTTCTGGAAAGTACACCCAAGCAGAGGTCAAAAGCTTGATCAAAGGTAAAGGGGGCATGGTTGGCTATTTTGGTACGAATAGTGTGATTGATCTTGTAGAAAGAGCCGAACATGAGCCTGAAGTAAAATTAGTGATTGATGCTCTCGCTTTGCAAATCAGCAAAGAGATTGCGGCTCAATCGACAGCCGTTTGTGGTCAAGTCGATGCCATTATTCTAACAGGTGGCATTGCCTATAGCGACTACATCACCTCGGAAATCGAGAAGCGGGTCAGCTTCCTTGCTCCAGTGAAAAGGTACCCGGGAGAAAATGAATTATCTGCGCTCAACCTAGGCGCATTACGTGTCTTACGAGGGGAAGAAAAAGGAAAAGAATATCGCTAAAGCTTACCTTTCAAAAAGGAGGTCACAATAAAATGACAAAAGTACTTAAAACACCGATTGAGGTGTCGGCCCGCCACATTCATTTAACGCAAGACCACGTCGACGTTTTATTTGGAGCGGGTTATCAGCTTAAAAACAAACGTGAGCTCTCACAAAAAGGCTACTTCGTAGCGGAGGAGCGTGTGGAAGTAGTAGGAAACAAAAGTGCCATGAGTCTTGGCATTTTGACACCACTACGTAGTCAAACACAAATTGAAATCTCGATTACCGATGCCTTCAAATTAGGGATCGAGCCATGTATGCGTATGTCTGGTGATCTAGCAGGCTCAACAGGATGCGTTCTGCGAGGTCCAAAGGGTGAATTGACATTAAAAGAAGGCGTAATCGTTGCCAAACGTCACATCCACATGAACGACAAACTAGCCAAAGAGCATGGCATTTCTGATCACGACGAAGTAAGCGTCAAAATAGAAGGTGAACGTGGTCTAACCTTTGATCACGTGGTGGTTAGAACCGACCCAACCTTTGACATCACCATGCACATCGACACGGACGAAGGCAACGCCATTTATGCTAAGTGTTCTTCGACTTACGGCATCGTTATTAAAAAAGAGTCAGTTTAAGGGAGGTCTATTAACATGAAAACGTTAGAAAATGTGGCCAATATGGGTCATGAAAACATCCTGTATTGCCACGACGAAGAAACGGGATTAAAAGCCATCGTTGCAGTTCACGATACGACTTTAGGACCAGCCATTGGTGGCACACGTTTTTACAATTACGACAACGAAGACGAAGCGCTATACGACGTTCTACGTCTATCAAAAGGGATGACCTATAAAAACGCAGCAGCCGGCCTTAAAATCGGTGGTGGAAAAGCCGTAATCATCGGTGATCCAAAAAAGATCAAGACACCAGAACTATTAAAAAAATACGGCCAATTTGTTAACCGTCTAAACGGAAGCTACTATACCGCAGAAGACATGAACATCGGTTGCGACGACATCGACCACATCAATTCAGAAACCCCTTATTGTGTGGGTCGACCTGCCGTAAGTGGAAATCCTTCACCTTATACGGCACGTGGTGTTTATCAAGGCATCCGTGCCGCAGCGAAAAAAGTGTTTGGTACCGATGATCTGACCGGCCGCAGGATTAACGTCTGTGGCGTTGGCTCAGTTGGTATGAACCTCGTTCGCATGTTAACAGAAGATGGCGCCGTTGTTACGGTTGCAGACGTTTACGAACCATCGGTAGAAAAAGCAGTGACCGATTATGGGGTTAAAGCGGCCAAGGTCAGCGAAATCCACAAACTAGAGGCTGACATCTTCGCACCATGTGCCATGGGTGCCATCGTTAGTACAGATAACGCCCACGAATACAACTGCAAAATCATCGCTGGAGCTGCCAACAATGTATTGGTTGACGACGCAGCAGGTGATAAGCTGCATGAGTTAGGTACGTTATACGTCCCTGATTACATTGTCAATGCCGGCGGCATCATTAACTGCGCCTTAGAAATTGCTGAAGGTGGTTGGAGCAAAGAAAGAGCTGAAATCTTAGTCGACAAAGTTTACGACAACGTCACCATGGTTTTAGAAGTAGCAGAAGAAAAAAAGATTCCGACCTATCAGGCAGCCGATGAATACGCACAAAGCATCATCGCCGCCGCGAAATAAAATCAAGAAAAAATGCCAAATTGCAAAATCAAGTGCAGTCTGGCATTTTAATTTTTCGTCAAAACCAATTCTTTGTTACATAAATTCTCTAAGACATTACTGCTGTGAGTGACCACAATCATCATGCAGTTGGTTTCTGCCTGTACCTTTTTTAAATTCTCAATCACTAACGTTTCCGTTTCCTGATCCAGTTCCGACGTTGGCTCATCTAAAATAAGAACGTCGTATTCACAAGCTAAAGCTCGTGCTAACCCGATTCGTTGGCGCTCTCCTCCTGATAAACCTAACGCATTTTCGTCCATGGAGAAATGATCAATGCCACTTAAGTTCACTACATCACGAATGTGCTTTTCAGAATAACCTTTTCCAAAGTCAATGTTCTCAGCAATCGTTGCATCAAAAATAAAGATTTCTTGAGGTAGAACCGCAATGCGAGCCACATAGCTGGCGGGATCAATGTTCGTATAATCCTTACCATTCACCGCTAACCTTCCAGTTGTTGGAGTGATTTGCCGTTTGAGTAGCCGAAGTAACGTTGTCTTCCCGGCACCAGATGGTCCTGTGATCGCTAACGCATCGCCACGCTTTAGCTCAAAATTGATATCCTTTAAAATGGTCTCGCCATCTGAATAGTTAAAGCCTAAATCTTCAAAAACTAGTTCATCGATTTTCTGTACGTGGTCAAGCTCAATGCTTTCATCTACTGGTTCAATGAGTAATTCTTCAATCCGTGCCTCAACCACCTTAGCATTTTGCATGTCAAGGTTGAAATCAGTAATGGACTTAATGGGCTCCTTTAAGCGTGGCAAGAAGTAGTAAAAAGCCAGAATCCTTCCCACTGTCACATGATAGTCAAAGGCTACAAGAGCGATCCCTAGAATAATCATTAGAATCGGGACCATGTTCGTCATCATATTAGTCGCTGCCTTTGACAATGCCTGCCAAAACTTTAAGGCAATTAAATCGTGTTCGTAAATGTCAACCAACTTTTCAAAATACTCCGCCGCATAATCTTCGCCAGCATATAATTGAATGGTATCTACTCCTGTTAATGTCATATTCGCTTCTGACATCAACTCTGAAAAATCCTCCCGCTCCTTAACGCTATAATGACGTAGCTTTTTATTGATTCCCGAATAAAAGACCATAAACACGATGGAGAACAGCAAAACAACCAGTGTCATACGGAAGCTCAATCTAAATAAAAAGCCGAAAAGAATCATGAGATGCAACGCGCTCAAAAGCAAAGTTGGAAACATCATCAAACGAACCTTGACATAGGTAGCTGTATCATGAATGACCTTATTGTTAATGTCTCCTACTGGATGATCCAAAAAGAACTTGTAATCCTTATGCAAAACATGCCAAAAAAGTCGACTTCGTACCATGCCTGCCCCGCGATTCATTAAATCCTCACGTAAAAAACCTTGCAACCAATCTAAGAAAAAACCAAGGATTAGCAAAAAAACAATGCTAGTCACGAGAAATATATACGTCGATGCACCAGAAAAGTCTGGATACAAACGGTCAATAAGTAAACCAATTAAATAAGGAGGGAGCAAACCAACCACAATGTATAAGCCACTAACCAAAATAACGATATCTCGTCGTAAGCGTAGTGGTTTTAATACTTTTGAAACTTCACGAATCATACGATTTTTCCACTTCTTTCCATTTCATTTTTCCTAACGTCTATCTATCCTTAATTATCTAGTCTATTGAACTAAAAAAATAAAGGACAAATTAGATGGATCCTATTCTATCACAAAGAGGGAGAAAATTAAACGGCACAACGAGTCGATCATTTTCAGTTATAAGGGGTGCCCATTTTTAGCATTAAATCTTAAACCGATAGCCAGCTCCACGGACAGTTTGAATGTAGGTAGGATTTGCGGGATCTTTTTCGATTTTATCTCGAATACGCCCTAGATGCACCGCAACGGTTTTCACATCACCAAATGCGTCCATACCCCAGATGCGTTCGTATAAATGTTCTTTGCTAAACACAATATCGGAATTGGACATTAAAAATACCAACAGTTCATACTCTTTGTTTTTCAATGCCACTTCTATCTCATTGACATAAACACGATGTGTCTGCAAATTTACTTTGATTGCCCCCGCTATTAGTTCTTCTGTTTTTAGAGCAACTTCATTTTTGGATTTTAACCGCTCGTATTGTGCTAAATTGGATTTAACCCGAGCGACCAGTTCTGTGGGAGAAAAAGGTTTAGAAATATAGTCATCTGCTCCAAAGCCTAATCCTCTTATTTTGTCAACGTCATCACTTTTTGCCGTTACCATTAAAATTGGAACGTCAAGGTCGTGTCTGATTTGTTTACAGATGTCGTGACCATTCATGTTAGGTAACATCAAATCCAGTAAAATTAAATCATAAATCCCTTTTTTGGCTTCATGATAGCCGTCTAAACCGTCCGCTTTTATCGTAACATCAAATCCATCAAGAGCTAAGAAATCACGCTCAATTTCTGCAATTTCCATATCATCTTCTACAATTAATATTTTTTTCATTCTGTATCCTCCTTTACAATTGGCAATCTAATGGTTGTGATCAAACCACCATTTGATGCATTATAGGCTTCTAGCGTACCATTTAATCGTTTGATGATTTTTGAACTAATGGCAAGTCCCAGTCCGCTACCTTTGACGGCGTTGTTTCTTGATACATCACCCCGATAAAACACGTCAAACATATATTTTAATGTTTCTTCACTTACGCCTGAACCGTTGTCTTTAATGGTAATGGCAACATTGTTATTTTGTTTCTCACAGTAAAGTTCAATTTTACCAGCGGTTTGCGAACCGTATTTGATGCTGTTGCCGACAATGTTTTGAATGACATTTTTAAACTGGATAACATCAACTGCCACAGATAATCTAGCAACATTCTTAGACAGGATAATTTCCACGTCTTTATCTTCGTAATCGTCTTTAAAGCCAGTGACCATTTTTTCCAGTACTTCACCAACGTCGATGATCTCAATGGCAAAAGGGAATTCGCCTAAGTCAATTTTAGAAAACAAGAACAATTGGTTAATGATGTAGGTCATGTCTTGGGCTTTTGACCCGATAACGTTCATATATTTCTCTTGCATTTCAGGTGTGGTAGCAACGCCTTTTTTCATGCCCTCTGCGTAAGCATTAATGGAAGTAAGTGGGGTTTTTAAATCATGAGAAATACCTGCAATGAGTTCTTTTCGACTTTTTTCGTCTAACTCTTTCTGTTTAGTCATGTCAAATAACCGACTGGTCATGTCATTAAAGTTTTCATAGACCACATCAAATTCGTTTTTTCGTTTGTTTTCAATGCGGTAGCCTAAATTGTCATTACTGATTTCATTTACGCCAGTTTCTAAGTCTGCAATGGATTTTTTAATGGGTTTTAACAAGGCTTGTCTAAAGATAAAGCTCATGAGTAAGCCGAATGCTGATAAGACAGCGATAATGACCCATGTAGCAAAGCGGTCTAAAAATTCAAATCGCTCTTGGAGAATGTCGGGTGATTGAGCGAAGCGGGTAATGTCAAAGGTGATGGATTCATTAGATTCCGCTAAGTCATCAAATAGGATATTAAAGTTTTCTGGAATAATAAAGACATAACCACCTGTTTCGAGTGGGTGTAGTCCTGCCTCTAGCTGTGATAAGTCCGCTCCTGTTCCAATGGCGGTTGCTTGTTCATCAAGACCGACAATAAGGGCGTAGTGAGGCGTACGTGTCACTCTGAAATCATCTCCTCTTGCAATCAAGAAGTTCATGACGTTATTGGTGGCAATAATGGTGAAGAAAGAAAGACAAACAAAGATGATATTTAAAATAAGTAAACGGCGTTTAATGGTCAAGTTCAACAACTCCTTAGTCTGTTAATTATACCATTTCCCCGTTGTTTTTCTATTCTTTGGGGGCTTTGTTTACCAATAGTTTATCCAGTTTACCGTGAGTTTACCTCATTTACCAACCGTTTCCTTTTGTTTCCCTAAGGTTTCCCTAAAATAGGTGCTTCAGTTTCCTTTCGGGTATTATCATATAGCTACACCGAAGAAAGGGAGTAGCAGTATGAACGCAATCGAAATTAGAAACGTCTCAAAAGAGATTAACGGACAAGAGATTTTAAAAGATTTACACTTCAACATTAAGAAAGGGGAAATCTACGGATTTCTTGGTCAAAATGGCGCAGGAAAATCTACGTTGATGAAGATTATGTTTGACATTTTAAAACCAACATCAGGAGAAATTAGAATTTTAGGTGAAGTGGTTGGAAATGGTAACAATCAAGCTTTTGGAAAAATAAGTGGCATTATTGAAGAACCGATTTTCTATAAAAATTTAACGGTGTATGAAAATTTGGAAATCCACTGTGATTACATGGACAAAAGCTATAAAAAAGACATTGACAACGTTTTACAGTTGGTCGGCTTAGATGAGAATGTTAAAAAGAAGAAAGCAAGAGATTTATCCTTAGGGATGAAACAACGTCTGGCATTAGGACGAGCCATTCTTTGTCAGCCTGAAATTTTAATTTTAGATGAACCAATCAATGGGTTAGACCCAAAAGGTGTGTTGGACATTAGAGAATTGCTTCTTAAACTAAAGGCAGAGGGAATTACCATTTTAATCTCAAGTCACATTATTGCCGAGATTGAAAAAATCGTTGACCGTATTGGGATTATTCATGAGGGCGAGTTTGTAGAGGAATTAACTCGTAAGCAAATCGTGACAGGCGAGATAGATTTAGAGGCGTATTTTATTAACATTTTAAGCGGAGGCATTGCATAATGAATGAGTTAATCAAAATTGAAATAAAGAAAACGAATTTACCCTTACACCTAAAAGGTGTGGTCATTGCCAATGTGATTTTGTTTCCATTGCTTGTGGCGATGTTTCTCACTGTACCAAATGCTCAGGCGGAAGCGCTTGGTTTTATTAACACATTAATTAAAGGTATTTTTCTAATCTGGCAGTCGATTCTCATTTCTCAATTGATTATTGATGAGCTTAAAACAAGAACCCTACAACATTTGTATACCTATCCTTTAAAAAAGTCTGTTCTTATGAGTGCCAAAGTCGTGCTGATTTCATTGATGATGCTTGGATTTATTTTGGTGACACAGTTGATTCAACATAGTTTGCTTAGTGGATTGTCTCTTATTTTGCCAGAGTTTAGCTATGTGATGAATATAGAAAGTGTCATGGTGATTGTTTTGACTTCTATTTTTGGAGTTATGGTGGGGATGCTTCCACTTGCGGTCGGGCTTTGGACAAAGTCAAACATTGCCCCTGTGATTACGGCGGTTTTAATTCTGTCGGTATTTGGTGCAACTTATGGGGAAGTTGGTACGCTAGACTTGTTTAATAATTTGATGGTCATGGCGAGTATCGGTGTGATTGGGACGTTTATGGCAGTCTTTGCCATTAAAGATTTATTGAAAAAAGATTTAATTGTTTAAGGAGCGTGGATGAAATGTCAAACGGAGTAGATGTAATCATGAATAGTGCAGTTGGATTGGCAATAATGGTTGGGGGCTTTATTTTTAGTAAAAAATCAAATGCCAGTGATGAGGTAAAAAAGAATGTTTTAATGGGGGCTTCTCTATTAGGTGGGGTGATGTTGATTTTCCAAGCACCTAGATTGTGGCGAGTGATTAATGGGACACATGAGGCACCCCCTTTGCCAAATTTATCTAGTGGAACGACAGATGTGGCAAATGTTACGACTTCATCAGCCAATGTGATTGAGTTGTTTGGAACTTATATTAATGTGTTTCATCTGGTTAATTTAGGAATTGGTGTTGGTATCTTGATTGTTGGCTTGATGTTTAGAAAGAAGAATTGGGCGAAGTACACTATCTTAGTTGGGATTACGGCAATGGTAGCGGGGCTTGTGCAAATATTGTTTTAGAAAAAATGGGCACTCCTTGAATATAGTGACCATTTTTTTTGTTAGCTTGACTTTCAACCAGCAGACTTTGTCATTTATAGATAAGTGGAAATAGCCATGGAGTAGTGGAAGAAGCGTGTTTTTGTTTCTAGAGCGTGAAGCGGAATGGTTATTGGAACGACCTTTGCGACCTCCACAATCAATGTTCTGCTTTTCCAAAAGGATACAAGGGATTAATCTCAAATATGACATCAAATAGGACACACAGATGTCATATTTAACGTGCTATAATTATCATCTGGACTTTATAAATAAAACGGTCACCTTAAGTGGCGGGAGCGAAACAAAGTAGGTGTAACCATGACATCAACAGCAGAATTTTTAGATTACGTATGCGGACAGCTTGAACAAGCAGGTGAGGTCACTTACCTGAAGATGTTTGGCTCTTACGGCATCTACTTGGATCAAAAATTTATTGGGCTAATTTGTTACGATCAATTTTATTTAAAACCTACAGACGTTGGACGATCTATTTTAAAAACACCTCTCGAAGAACCACCTTTTCCTGGTGCAAAAGGTTGGTTTATCCTAGAAGATCTTGACGACAGCGAATTTCTGGCCTACTTACTAACTGCCACCTGGGAAGAGATCCCTTTTCCCAAGCCAAAGAAGTCTAAAAAGAACAAAACCCACCTTTAATGTGGTATAATCGGATAGATAAGTAGCTTTATATGAAAGGAAAGCATCATGAGCAATTATTACGATTTTGATAAACAAATCATCCAATTATTCGTGGATAAATCTGTCATGTTTAACAGGCATGACTTAACAACTGCAAAAAAAATATTGCAAGATAATAAAAACAGCCTACTTATTGTAGGCTGAAAGCTTTACCGAACAAAGTCCGTGATGAACTTTTTTCCCAGAGGCTGCTAGCAGTTCTCCTTCGGCTGTATAATCATTATAGTATGTTAAAATTTAAAAGTCAATATTAAAACAACAAGAGGTCACACCATGCCAAACGTAACGGAAATCAGATGCAAACAAGCCTTAAATAAAATTAGCAAATCAGGCCTTCCACAAGAGTGGGACCTGAATCTTTATCGTGGATGTCAACACGGGTGCATTTATTGTTTTGCTATTTATTCCCACGAATACCTAAATCCAGGTGGTAATTATTACGAGGATCTTTACGTGAAAACCAACATTGTGGAACAACTGGAAAGACAGCTTGCCTCCCCTACTTGGAAGCGGGGAATCATTGCCATTGCTGGGGTTTCTGACTGTTACCAACCCATCGAAGCCAAATACAAACTGATGCCTGAGATCCTGAAGTTAATGATAAAATACAAAAATCCCGTGGCGATCACCACGAAATCAGATCTGATTTTAAGGGATTACGACCTGATTGATGAACTTTCTCGCATCACTGAAGTCGAAGTGAATTCTAGCATTGTTACCATGGACAATGACGTGCGTCGAAAAATTGAACCCGTCGGTCGAAATGCCAAACAAAAATTTGCCATGTTAAAAGAATTTTCCAAAACCAATGCCACGACTAACCTTCTGCAGATGCCGATCATTCCTTACATCAACGATAGTCGGGAAAACATCGAAGATCTTTACGCCCACGCAGCAGATGCTCAGGTCGATTCTGTGATCCATGGTCTACTTTATTTACGCGGAAAGACCCGAGGCGTCTTTTTCGATGCCATTAAACGGGAATTCCCTGATCTGTTCGTTCCCTTAACGAAGCTCTATCAAAAAGGTGGTAGAACCGAGTATAAGCGGGAGCTGTATCAAATGGTTGGCGAATTACGAAAAAAATACAGATTACAAAGCTGGTATTCTACCTTATCGAAAAAAACACCTGCTCAGGAAGCACCTCAAAAGATAGATGATGGTTTTCAACAATTGTCTTTGTTTGAAGCGTCTTCTTCCACCCACTCCTCTTCCCCGATTCCTACCAAAGAAGAGCTAGATCGAAACAGGTCAACCCAAAAAGTACCTAAAAAAGCTCAGCCCATCAACCTAGATCCCTTTGTAGAAATCAAGATGGGTGAAACAAACCCCGCTCCTGCTCCTGTCCCAACCGCCACCATCCAACCCATCGAAACGGTAACGGACGAAAAACGAAAGCTCTTCTACGCCATGCGACAACTGGCACGAAAGGGGACTGGCTATAAAGACCATGCGGAAGCCTTCTACGAACAAGCTCAATTTATGAAAGACGTCACTGACCATTACGAAAGCACCGTTCCTTTCTCTTCCTACTTTCCCTACTACCAACGAATGGGCTACGAACAACTACGCACCTACTTTGCCTGGCGTACCCACGTCAGAAACGGTGATATCCTCCCTACAGAGACGTCCTACGCCTTTCTTTACGTTTACGAATTGTTGAACCAAATCGGAATGGACGACCCTGAGGACGGCTTCCATCAACTGGTCCATTTTTGGCAAAGTTTCCGCCATCACGACCTCTCTCTTGATGAGTACGTGCTGGGCTGGTTAAAAGATTATCACGTCTATTATGCACTACCTTGGAACTTCCAAGACTTTGCTGAAGAATACAACCTCACCAGTCATTACCCAGAAATCTTTGCTCGAGGTTCCCATAAACAAGATAGCTTCGATTTGTTCGCTCCTCTCTCCAAATACGACATTCAAAAATCGGTCTTCTATACTGAGGAACATTGCGGGATGATCCACGACTGCTTCCACTACGTGTTGGAGCAACTGCGCATCCCTTTCCAAGATACCGATCAAACCTTCGAAGACTTTATCTTCTATCCTTTGACGGGACAAACAAGTTGGACGCCCTTTAGTCGGGCGCTCTTCTATCCAAACCACCCACAAGAAGATCGAGAAGTAAAACTCTCTGAAAGAGAGATCTACCATTGCAAAGACGGTGCATGGGAGTACACCAGTACCATGCTCACCGATTCCGGACGCCACTTCATCAGCTACCTCCTTAAAGAAATGGAGGTTGCCTTGCGTCAGACGGTGAAATTCAAATACAAATTAAAAGCCAGCACCAAAGATTGCGACGAAAAAACATTGGCAACTTTTGCAGAAGTCGGTATTCAATTCCCAGACTTTATTCAAAGTGCCGTCGCTGAATTCTACCGTTTACTGACCCATAAAGAAGTGAACGTTGATCGAAGTAATCTGGGTCGTATTAGAGCCGAAGCCTTACAGACCCAAGAAAAGCTGATTGTGCCAGAAGAGGAAGAAGTCAAAGTTGTGGAGCTTGAAAAACCTGAGCTAAAAGCTCCTGTGGTAACGGCCTCTACCACAGATCCATGGCAATCGTTCAAGGCATCACTCACTGACACCGAACTGGAAGCACTTGGGCGACTTCTTGCAGGCGACTCGGTACCGGTCTTCGCTAAAGAGAAAATGATCATGCTTGAAGTGCTTGTCGATGGCATTAACGACAAAGCCATGGATCACGTTGGTGACACACTACTGGAAATTGGGGACGATGTGGTGATCCATGAGGAATACGTAGATGAATTGCGGAATGGCTTGAGTTAACCACCTTAAATAAAGGAGCCTGTATCATAAAAGTGCTGTTTTTAAGAGATTTGTGATACTGAACTGGCCCACTTTACCGCCTGTAATCAGCAAATTATCATTGAAATGGCATTTTGGCCAAAATAATGATAATGAATGTCCCAAATGATGGGGAATCAGACTCAAAAATATCACAAAACCCTCAATTTGGGCTGATTTGTGATATGGATCCATGTAAGTGGAAGTGGAAGGTAAATTTTATCAACGTGACAATCTAAAAATCGGAGGTCTCCCATGAAAGAACCATTAAAACAATACATCGATGCAACAAATACCCATGACTTTGATGTGGTAGAGCAATACGTACACTCGAATGCCGTCTATATTTTTGCAGGTCAAGAAATGAAAGGCATCCAAACCATCCGAGCCTATTTTGAAAAAACATGGTCACAAATCGAAGACGAGAAATATTGGGCAACCGACATCGAATGGATTCACGAAAGCGAACAAACCATGGTTTGCCTATACCGTTATAACTATAAAGGGTACTTCGATGGAAAATTGATCGAAGGCAGTGGTCGTGCAACCAATGTTTTCACAAAATGTACGACAACTAGTAACTGGAAGCTTATTCATGAACATTTAAGTAAGTAAAAGGAGACTTGACATGGCAAAGCAAAACACCAAGCAATTTTCAATTTCAAGCGTTGTGATCTTTTTGTTTATAGCCATTGGTCTCATCGCCTTTGCGTCAGAAAATCTATCTGATCTACTAAACTTTGCGAGGGAGCTTTTATTTTTCTTTGTCATTCTAATCCCCCTTTTATTTATCATCTTTATCGCTTTCATCTTTATTTATAACATGGTCAAGCATCGTGTGCCTTTTTTAGAATTAGTCAAAGCCATCCCTGACATATTAATGTTCTTTTTTTCAAGAAAAACACGTGCGTTAACAAAGGAATCTGAACGGATCAATGCCATTTTAAACAACCAATGTGATCATCTAACGTTCATGGAAGAAGTGGTTATCTTTTTAAGATCAGATCTACCACCAAATTTGAGGCTGTTGTGCCAATGGAATCTTGTGTTTTCTTACCATGCTGACGGTGATGTGAACAAAGCCATTGAAGAGCTTGGGCATCTACACGAACATATCAAGGCCAATCAAAGAACATGGTCAATCGTGTCAATGGTGAAAGATTATCACGTGTACGACCAATTGGTGATGTATCATTTGCTTAACAACGATCCTGCCAACGTCAATTATTATGCAAGACTACGTGATGTAGCTTTGAATGAAGAAAGAGATAAAAATTTAGATGAATGCTTCCCCTACTCCCAAGGCTATCAAGCCTTTGTAGAAGGCAGGTATGAGGATGCATTGGCTTACTACCAAAAACGAGAAAGCATAAATAACAAAAAGAAAAACGTCATTCAACCCCCCCTTTCCAAAGTCGAAAGTTCGTACTACTTGTCCCTTGTCTACGAAAAGCTGGGGATGAGAGAAGAAGAAAAAGAAGCCTTGCTCATTGTGGCTAAGTACGGAAACACCTTTAAAAAAGCAGAACTGGCAAGGAAACGATTAGCAGAAATGGGTGTCAGTCCTTGGGAACTAGAAAATAGCACAACAGACGAATCGGTTCATAGCGATGATTCCACGCCTCAACCTAAGCCGATTAATATTGGTCCATACCTACTAATGCTCATTATCGCATTAGGTTTATGGCTGTTTATCAGGTTATAATAAAGTAAGAAGTTTAAAGAAAGCGGTGAGTTTACAATGGAAAACATAGTACCAAAACGCATGGCAAATACGATCATTAACGCGCTTAAAGGTGGTGTTGTTCCTCGAGTCGGCCTGGAATACATTACCGTCGGCCGAACCCAGGAAATCAATGCTTTTTTGCACGACATTGATATCATTGCTGACGGTGGAGCGACCTTTCGTTTTATCGTTGGGAAGTACGGAAGTGGGAAAAGCTTCCTTTTGCAAACCATTCGCAACTATGCTACAGCTAAAGGATTTGTCGTTGTCGATGCTGATCTGTCACCGGAACGACGCTTTTCTGGTACCAAAGGTCAAGGATTGGCCACTTATCGTGAACTAATCGGTAATATGTCGGTCAAATCAAAGCCAGACGGTGGCGCTCTCCCACTCATTCTAGAAAAATGGATTTCGGGGGTGCAAAGTTCGGTAGCTGGACAGCATCCACCCGGCACACCTGAGTTCAACGAGGCCGTTGAAAAACAAATTTTTGCTGTCACCGCTGAACTTGAAGGCATGGTTAATGGTTTCGAATTTGCTAAAGCAGTGGTGACCTATTGGCGTGCTTATCAAAACGACGATCAAACGATGAAATCCAACGTCTTAAAATGGTTTCGTGGAGAATACGCCTCAAAAAAAGAAGCAAAAGATGACCTGGACATTAACTGGATCGTTACCGACGAAACCTGGTACGATTTCTTGAAAGTCTTTGCCACCTTCATGGTCAGTGCTGGTTACGAAGGGATCCTTGTCATGGTAGACGAGCTGGTAAATATCTTCAAAATCTCCCATAAAATTTCCCGGGAAAACAATTACGAGAAATTACTCACCATGTATAACGATGCATTGCAAGGAAAAGCCAAACACATTGGCTTCTTAATGGGTTGTACCCCGCAATGCATCGAGGATCGTTATCGTGGTATTTTTAGCTACGAAGCTTTACGTTCACGATTAGCTGAAGGCCACTTCTCAACAGAAGATACCCGTGATCTCTCAGCGCCAATCGTCCGTTTACAAATGTTAAACCAAGA
>Ga0123352_10004672_pt1 | contig 20250 bp, 7 predicted proteins | sample TergutLab28metaG_FD_89700 | JGI IMG/M metagenome (GOLD analysis project Ga0123352, IMG submission 89700) | Labiotermes labralis P1 segment gut microbial communities from Petit-Saut dam, French Guiana - Lab288 P1 | ecosystem: Host-associated > Arthropoda: Insects > Digestive system > Gut ...
CGCCCTACCGACTGAGCTATCCCGGTCCACAAGCACATGAAGGCGGACCAAAAAACACACACACACACACACACACACACACACACACACACACACACACAACTTGCCTTCTAACGAAACAGCTGTAATTTTACCGTATTTAGGGACGTTTTTTTAATACTGTATGTTAATGGCGTCGAATGGGGTGGAAATAGTTTTATGGATGTGATAGTATGGGTGGCTCCAAGATGTACAACGTAGACACGACCACGTTTTATAGATTCGAATCTGCTGCCTTCCGAAAACAAGTGTAGTGCGACAGTGCGATGCCGCCACGTATATCTACTCCGTAGAAAACAGCGAGGCAAAATTGTGGGTTCTAGTTGGTATAATGCAATGGGGCTTGGATTGGTGATGTAACTCATCAATAAATGTGATACGTAACAAAATTGTAAACCTCATATAGTGTTTTTTTCACATTATTTTTCCCTAGCAACAAGCCTGCAGTGGAAAAAATCAAAGAGTCGCAGAAACTAACAGACCACTCATCCGACATAAGATGCCACGCTAAATATCTTGGATTCTGACTCAAAAGTCGTTAATGTAGTTCTGTGGGCTACTACTTGCTGTCAGGCCGCACCATCTGCCATTATCTGCACTGCTGACGTTGCAGGAAAATTTCTTCGCAAGGAAGAAACCGGTGCGATTGTACTTAGGGCAGACGATAGTCACGAGACAAGGCTTATGACAGGAGTGTTCTCAGGGCTATACAGGTTTGTTGTAGAAAATATCTTGTAGGCTACACTGGCCAAAATTTGCAAACAGAGATCGGAATATTCTTGGGGCGTACATGTGTCATGGTCAAACAATCCCGTCTCTTGCAACCGTTAATTTTGTGATGCTCAGTTTAGGTCCATTTTCCGATTAAATAATGAATGGGAAGTAAAAATTTAAAATTGTCCTTCTCTACTCCATGAAGGCATGTAGGGGGAATAGAGGTATAACTCCACTTATCAACCTCGAAGCTGGAGGGAGATGAGTGGTCACCTTCACTCCTCGGCCGCTTTACCCTAGGAAAATGACCCCCCGGTACCCATACTACAGTTCCGTATCTCTTACCACTGATCAAGGTACAGTTATTATGGTTTTCCCCTCTCGTTACTAATTCGCTGAACTTTACTACGAGGAGTTGTACCGTAACCCTCCCCGAATTCGCGAACTCATTGTTAGACAGCTCGCTTGTTTGGTTTAAAGTATTTCAGCAATTTGTTATTCAGTATTTACGACACCAAATTCATTTTGTTTAAATTCGTTTATTCATCGTTGCGACCGAGGAAAGCTGTTACAAACTCACACATAAGTAGGACAAAAGAAAGAAAGAAAGATGAATAATAACAAGAACACGTCAAATAAGTATGCTTTACAGACAATCCGCAGATGGAGGTGGAGGAAGAGAGGTTGTAGGAAAGAAATTAGGTGTTATAAAGTTGTTTTATTTTATTGTGTAAGCGCAGTATTATAATTTAATCATCTTATTGTATTTTTCTGTACGCTGATTGTGTTGGTTGCGGTACGTACTCTGGCCACTCGGACTTGAATTACACACATTTTGACGCTAGTTTATTAATTTGCATTACAAAAGCCACACTTCGTATAAATTTTAAATAACGTCGGAAATAATTATCGTTTTGGCCCCCGCCCCCCCCCCCCCAAATAGGAGAACAGGAGCACCACTGGTCCCGAGGAACCAAACCCTGTCTTACTTGCCTACTCCATGGAGCAGAGTCCCTCTTGAGTAGCTAACCGGTTGTCAGCTAGTTAAGAAATTCCCCGCATTTTATGGAACCCGAAGGTTCATTATCGCGTTAGAAGAGCCCGCCACCTGTCCCTCTTCTGAGATAGATCAGTACAGTCCATGCCACCCCATCCTACTTCCTGAAGATCCATCTTAATTTTATCCTCCCATCTATGCCTGGGTCTTTCAAGTGCTTTGAAGTTTCCCCACCGAAACCCTGTATACGCTATATGCGCTACATGCCCCACCCATCTCATTCTTTTCAATTTGATGACCCGAATAACAATTGGTGAGGAGTACAAATCATTAAGCTCCTCATTATGTAGTCTCCTCCCCTACCCTGATATGTCTTCCCTCTTAAGCCCAAATACACATTCTCCTCAGCACCTTATTCTCAAACACCCTCGGCCTACGTTCCTCCCTCAAAATCATCGACCAAGTTTCACACCCACACACACAGCAGGCAAAATTATAGTACACTATATCTTGATCTCTATATTTTTAGATAGCAAACTGGAAGACAAAAAAATCTGCACCGAATGATAGATAGCAAGTATTCCCTAATTTCAGTTTGCTCTTAATTTCTTACTGAATAGAATGTTCATTGGTTATAGTTGTTCCCAACTATTTGAACTTATCCACCCTCTCGAAGGAACTATTATCAGTTTTTATATTTTGACTTCGCCCTGCATTCTGACCATGTACTTAGTTTTACCAGCAGTCACTTGTAGTTCAGTGTTCTTACTAGAAACTACCAAAGCGTCTGTGTTTTTTTAATAGTATGTACGCTTCTGCTCAATGTATTAATATTATCAGTATAACTAGAAGATGATGTGTACCGGTTACTTTCAACCCATCTCGGTTTACCTGAACCCTCCTAATAGCATATTCTAAAGCAAAGTTGAAAACCAGTGGTGGTAAAGCATCTCCTTGTTTCAAACCATTCATAATAAGAAATATGTCAGACAAATGTTTGCTTAGCCGGACTCTGTTATAGGTTTCATTCAGACACGTTTTTATTAACCTTACCAGTTTCATGGGGATACCAAATTCAATGAGAAAATTATACAAGAACTTTCTCCCGATTGAATCAGAGGCTTGCTTAAGTGTATAAATAGCGGATGCACTGCTTACTTGTGTGCCTATTTTTTTTCTCAGGTATTTGACGAATGCAGAATATATGATTAGTATTTGACCAGTTGCGTCGAAATTCACACTGATGATCTCCAGTAATTTTTTCTGCATGTGGAGTTAACCTTGAGAGGAGGATATTGGATAACATTTTTTACGTAGTTGACAAAAGCGATATGCCAGTATAATTACTACAGCCTGTTTTGTCACCTTTCTTGTAAATATGTGCAATGAGTGACTCCTTCCACTCCGCAGGCAATTTTTCCTCATTCTAAACAGCTTTTGGATCTCAGAGCCAGTTGTTCTACCCCCTGCTTTAATAAATTGTGCTAGGATTTTATCCATGCCTGGTGATTTGTGTCTTTTTAGCTTTCCAACAGCCGTATGAACCTCAAAAGCACTCGGCTAGGGCACTGCTGGCTCTGCTGTATGTATATCTGTCTTCCTAACATCACTAACCCCATGTACACTCAATAGGCGAGAGAAATGGTTCCTCCACCTATCAAAAATTATGTGGAGTCTGTAACCAAATCACCATTCTCGCCCTCTACTATTTTAGTTCTAGGCCGGTAAGTAACCCTTCTTGAAGTCACTGATGCCCCTATACAAGTCTCTGATTTCTTTATCTTACTTATAATTTGAAGTTCAACAATTTTAGGTTTCAGATATTCTTCCTTTTTTCCTTGAAATATCTACTAGCATCGTGTCTTACATTGTTTAGATTATTTACATTGCTTTGATTAAGCACTGCATTTTGGCCCGCTTCACCAGACCCTATCATTTTTGCAAATTACTAACTTCAGTATTCACGGTGTTCTCCAGGGACTTAGGTCGGCGCTAATGTTCCCGAAATGAGCGGTTCGTATTCAGGAGACGGCGTATCTGGTTTGAGTCTCGGACCAGTCAATTGCTGTATCGACTGAGGGTTTTCGTCATTTCTTGTGTTCCGTTATTGAGAATGATGGGGTAGACCGTCATGACTGCCCCCATCCAAATCCCACCCTAACCACCATTCCCAGTAATCGTATTTCATTTTACACTTTACATTTGTTACTGAAAGATCACTTAAGAATCAACGTCATCAGCATGTAACTGGCAATTGGATTTATAGTGCTGGACAGTATCCAGTATCTCGAGTGAGGAGCTCGTTAGTCCCTCATTTCCTCGAGGGGAGAATCGAACTTACCCCCTTTATCCAGTCACAGTTCAATTACCTACTTACATTCAACGTTAAAAAAACTCAGCATGTGGTACGGTTTCACTAAATAACCTGTGACGAGGCAGGCTGGTTTCGAGCACCGGATCTTCCAAATAAGGGGCGGATATGTCAGACTGATCAAACGGTGGGAGGGGAGAGCTGCTGCTGTAGAAATGCCTTGCTGTTTCGTGCGCCGTTGTCCAGTGTGTTGATGCAACACACGGATTTTCATTCTTCAAGCAGCAGTCGAAATCCCCCACCCGCCTTTTCGATGCGCAGTAAGGAAAACTTCTGTCTATGTTGCATTCGCAAGAAGATAGTAGTGGTTATCGGGCTGTGGAGACTTAGTGAAGCACATCATTCATGGAAGAATGACGTGATGGGTAAACACGTCACCTACTAGTTGAGATAGAAAGCTGCTTTTAATTCCCAGCCAGCTAGTAGGATAAGTCTGGCGGCTTATCAGGCGTTGTTGCTCTGAGAGGAATTCATGACGTAAGACGGACAAGGCAAAACGAGGGCAGGTTTCCTTTATATATTTTAATGATTCCGTTATTTATATTTTTCAACGTAAATCGCATAATTTGTCATTCGAAACGATGTTGTGAAACTTGCGAAAGAATCTTGTTTGTTCCGTGATAAACTAATACATCTTCTCCGGATGCCAGAATTTTTTCAGTGATTCGTTTTCAAAGTATACTCATATGATTTACCCAAAAGAGCAAGAAAATCTATATTCACGTAAAAGTCTGGAGTAGTCGTTACAATGACTAGGCTACAGACCACACGCGAACAAGGAATCGAGGTTTGATTCCCTGCAGGAACAACAGATTTTTTTGTATTCCAAAGCGTCCAGACCGGCTGTGGGGCCCCACCCACTTTCCTACTCAGCGTGAATTGGCACCATTTCCCTGCAGGTAAAACGGCTAGGGTGTGAGGCCGCCCACTCACCTCAATCTAGGGTCGACGTTAAGAATGTGTGGAGCTATACCTACACTCCTCACTAGGCCTTAATGGCGTGCTTGGGGAACGCTTTACACAACAAAAGTTTCGGTAATAACATTTTATTTTAACTAGATTCAGGTTTAAGGGCCCTTTCCTTGTGTGCACGCCACTTCGGTATATATACGTATGTAGTGCATTTAGTTTACAGTAGGTTTAAGGGTTAAACTTCCGTGATTTAATTGACAGAATTTAGTTTTGTTTCAGTAGGATGCACCATCGATTAACAGTACTTGCGTTAAGATAAGAAAGATTGAGATGTCCCACTTCTCATAGATTTCAGCCTCTTGTCCGAACTGAGTATAGGCTACTAAACGGATTAGGCCTTCTGTCCTGTTAAGATTCAGAATTAATTATCTAACAGTGAATATTGCAACATCTGGTTGACTTCTGGACGGGGTTTGGCCCGTCGCAAGGCCACATTTTTACACCCGACCAAACAAAGAAAAGCCGAGGACATACGTCCATACCCCGTACTGGGATTCTAACCAGTGGTCTCAGTGTTCGAGCAGTAGAAGGCAGAAACATTAGATCATGCAGTTCCTGTGATCTGTATTATAGATTAATTATGAGTACGAACTGGCAAATGTATCAACTTGATACAGCACATGCCGTTGTGTTTGTAAACTCAGTAAGAGATAATATATCTTCTGTCGAAACACAACATATATTTTTCCACTCCAAATATATAAATGTTTCGGAATGAATAACCCGTCATCTGGCTTAATACAAAATTTAATAGTAGGTAAAAAGAACAGTTACGTATGGAGACTATATATACTGTGTATAGCATTTTGCCTTATTTTAAAATGTTGTGTTGATGGGCCGATGATGATCGTAAACGACCGAAGCATGTAGCTAGCTGTTCCTAAATAAAAAAAAAAAGGTAGTTGTGTTCGATAGTGTAGTAAACGATTTGTTTTTGAACGTATGGAGACATGTTCATGACCTACTTCACTTAAAATAGTTCCTCTCCATCTGCGTGAGTTCCACAACTGCAGCGGACTTCATATCAGCATTAATACGGAGTGATGTGACGAATGAAGTAGTCTAAGGTGACGTATTGACGCGTATTCTCATGCCGGCCACCGTCACAACAGTTATGCCCACTTTGATGCAGGTGGCTAATCAATGTGGACGCCTAGTTGTGGTGGCTGCACACACCAGTGTGCCTATAGAACAAGCCACAACAGCTTATAAAGTGACCGGTGTGTGGCGCGGTAGCTATTCTAACCGATGATAAATGGGTTCATGCCTTGATGAATTGCAGTTGGTTTCAACTCTGCCACTACGGGGAGACAGGCGGATACATGATGGGATCTACTGTGCTGGTGTAGATACCGAGATTAAGTGCGAACGGTACAGCGGAGAAAGGACAGGTATACTTTATATTTATCGCTCTTTGTTAAGTTCTGAGTGTAAATAGTATTATATATATATATATATATATATATACACATACACACAATACATGTACATATATATGTAATATATCTATATGTACATATATATGTATATATATTCGTATATATGTATTCAAAAAATCTCTATCATACGATGCTGCGTTCAGCCCCAGACAGCGTGTTTAAAAAACGTAATTAAAAATAAGGTGTTACATATGTTAAGAAAAGGAGGATGCGACTGGTGTTGGTGTGGGGAGAGGATAGGCATAGCACGTTTGATGTGAGAAATGAATGGAATATATTAGTCGGAAAGCCTGAATATAACAGATGAACCAGAGGACATGGGAGGACGATGTTAAGCTGGGCTTAGAGATGTAGTTTGGTGTTGATAACTCGGAGGGACCAGAGGCGCCAGTGGTCATCTTTTCTAGAAAAAGCAAAGAACTGTCGATTTCCAGAAACGGCAGCCAATTTCTTGATTATGTGAATAACTGTTAGGTTTTGAAGGATTCTGTTTCACGGAATTAGAGACTTTGGTACAACTTTGCAGGTTGACGGTGAAGTGGGGAAGTCCATTTTTTCTATTAAATTGAACCGTCTTTACACAACATACAAATAATAGTTGCAATTTACAACTGGTTAATTAAGCGACATGTTTCGGCCTTGTTCGACCATCATCAGGCTTACAGAAAGATGGCGTTAAGGTACATTCGATCGCTATAACGATGGGATCCAGTTCAAGTCCATTTTGTTTGCTCGGTACTTTGAAGTACTTACACTGTTTACTGACGAATGGCCGAAGGTGTACTAGCGACTATACAGAACTTCATTTCCTAGTACCTTAAACCCCCATATGCGCGAAGTTTACTTTCTCGGAAGACACCGTGAATACTGAGTTAGCAAATACGGGAGTGCACTGTGTTGTCTATTACTTAAAGGCCAGTATTGTATTTCATTGCTAGGGTGTGTGTGTGTGTGTGTATATATATATATATATATATATATATATATATATACACGTGTGTGTCTAGTTGTACATACATATACACATACATATATACATACATACTATACACACACACACACACATATGCACATTTTTATACGTGTGGACCTGAAATTTTAGGTGGTTAAATTGTTTTAAAGCGTTTATCAAAAATAAGAAAATGTAATATTCGCGCATGTTCTGAAAGCCATCGTGGATTGTTAAATATGGGCCTAAAATTTCGGAAATCTGCACTTAGTGTACCTTTCATATAATTTTGTCGAAAACCACAAGATTCACACAATAGCTGTGTTCGATATACACGTATGTGTGTTGTTTCGTTCTCTAACACGTTTTTACGAAACTTTTTTTTTTTCGCTGCATGAGATGAGCGCAGTAACGCATATAACTCTCCCTGTAAAGTGGTCGTTAAAATCTTTCAGTCATAATGGAAGTTTAAATCACCTAACAGTTTCTTTTGTAAAATTGAATGATATAAACGTGTCTTAAGTCCTTTCACTAGTTCTATAATTGTTTTATGCTTAAGAATAAACCGACGAGCGGACAGCGATTTTAATTTATCTTCCGAAGGGACTCGAGTGTGTGTAAAATGTCTGCTTTCGAAAGATGTACGATTCGGAGTTTCTAGTGAACATTTGTGTATTTTCCTGCAAAACAAAGCCATTTCGTAAGTGCAGTTCCGTGTTCTGTCGGCCCAAGCCAAAAGTCGTGTAATTTTCACTACTTAATTCAAGTAATTTCACTCCTTATTTCGATGCTGATCTTGAGGACAGCTGAGATATACGTATGAAAGAATGATTTTGTTGGAAATGTCTAAACGCCGCAGTGATGTCGCCAGCTGTTTTTACTGTGCATATTCAAGACGCGCACTAACGGTACAACGGAACTACTTCCCAAGATCTGCTGGCTATTGGAAGAGTCGAACTTCAGTCCAAACCAGTAAGTTTGATAATGTCTGTTGAACGCGTTTAATGCCTCAAAACACCGATTATGCAAACTCACCGTCCTGCAGTATAGGAACAGCTGTTTGTGTAGTATGGCTTTGGTACTGAGCGAAACGTTACAAAGTCCAGAGTTCTGAAACTGGTTGTTTGTCAACAGGCCTGACCTGGCCGCAAGGATCTTGAGTAGAGCCACGTGAACTTCTGCCCTGAATTGTGCCGCAACAGAACAGAATTAGGCCGGAACATGTTGCAGTGATGGCCACAGTGTACTACGGGAAATTTAAAAAACCTGTTATGTTGCCCTAACTTGCGTATTGTCTGTAGTTATGTTAGATCTTCTGTGCGCGCATGCGTAAAACGTAGAGAAACAATAAGTTTATGTGACGTATCGTTTTGTAATTCCCGTATATCTTTTTCTACCTGCCGGTTCGTCCGTATACTTGAGTCTTTCAGTTTATCTGATTGTTGCATCGCATATTCTTGACACGTTCGCGGTGCTTTTTTTTTTGCAGTATTACTTGAAAAAAGCAGCCAAGAAAACCTGAACAATGAAATCAATTCTATATTAATTTCCATATACTTTTGTAAAGGTGTTTGAAGCGATGGAAATGTTTGTTCTACTGTTTGTTGTCCTTAACTGATAACTAAAGCTGCGTAATTAACGTGAAGTTCGTACTGACGATGAAGAATCAATGCAGAGGTACGTAAATAATACGCGAAAAGGAATATAACTGTGAAACGTGGTCAGAAGCATGAAGTAGTGACAGCAGTTTTCTTATTCTCTTGTGCTTCATGGAGCACGCCGGTGTGCTCGTACGGACTAGCGTAATTTATAGGCACTCCCGTGTGGTTTGGGCGCCGTGACAAGCGAGAACAAATTTCGCAAGTTCAAGTTCTTCATCTTCTTTTATTGTTTGTTCGTGTATGAGTTGCGTTTTAGCAAGTCCCACGTACATTTCTGGTTCTTTGTATGGGTTGACTTATACGAGTATGTCACACATGCAGACAGGCGACTGTAATAAATCGCAGTGTTATGGTCGCTTGTGAATTAGACTTCAGGTGCATGTAGAGGTATACGTTTTTGTGTATGTTCGGGCGATTGGTGTTTCACACAGAGTCAATACTTTTTGTGTGGTGGTGAGAATGAAGTTTGCGGTATGTGCCATCATTGCAATCTACAGTGTAGTGAACGTCCCGTTGGTATGATTACTTCTGCTTGCAAAAATATTAAAAATAGTTTTGTACAATAATTTTGCAGTTTTTGAAAGTGTGGAGAAAGTCTGCTTATCAAGAGGACATATGAAGTATCGATTTCATCGAATGGTCAGTTAGGAATTTTATCGCTTCGTTTGTAGGCAAGAGCATGTTCGGTTATCGCACAGTCCGCCCACAAGGAAGGTGGCAATGCTCACTCCGACTGACTTCACCCTACTCTTCACCCACCGACTGAAGTTTACACGCGAGCTCTTTGCAAATTCCTCTGCGATCTACGACATTTATTCGCTATGTAGAAACAAATTCCCCTGTCCTTATCCATGCGTCCTAAAACTGGTACACAGAAGGGATGAAAAACAGATGGTTATGTCATTGTTTCCTTCAGCTCTCAAACGTTAGACCCTCTAATTTTGTATTTCTCAACCTGGTGTTTGCGAATTGAGTATATTTCTTTCAGCAGAACGTAAATTTCATTTACACTCTTCTTAACCGTAGTTTTATTGTCGTTACTGGCAGGAAAGCTCGTTTTGTAAGAGAGTTTACAGTAAATAATTTTACAGCTTAAATATTTATGTGTCTTGTTAAATATTTCAGATTTAAATGTTGCAGTGAGTTGCGCCTAAGTTGTCCGCGAATTAATGTTATTTTGAAGAGGGCGACCGCAGAACGAGAGATACTTTTAAGGCATCTGTTTGACCAGAAAGGTTGAGGAACTGCTGCATCCTGCTCCGCTGTAGGATCTTGTCCCTTGTGGTTCGTGCTTGAGTTACTTCTCATGCTAGGTGCTGCACAGAAGTGGCAGAAATGTCGTAGTCTGTGTAGTTCTGTAACTTCATTAACCAAAGGAAATTTAGCGGTTTGTGCAACTGTTAGTTTTTGCATTGGATAGCGAGAATTTAGCAGGCGTTGCTCTGTAACGTTCTGTGGAAAACGGAAATAAAGTTTACTTAATCCGCGTAAATACAATGCCTAAAGTCTTATTTTGAAACAAGTGGTGCCTGTGCCTGATGGTGGCTGTATTTGATTGCTGTGGAAGTGAAAAAGGAAACGTTTATGCTTTATCTAAAATTAAGCAACTTCGACGGAGAAGGTTGCCAACACCAAGGCAAGATAGGAATTGAAATGGGACGATTGTTCAGAAGTTGAATTTCCTTGCTGTTAACCGTTGAATTACTAGAACAAATATCAGCAAGGATGAAACTGTCCTTGAAGAATAGAGACTTCAGCGAATTCAATTCTTCATCGCTAGGTTCCCGTATAGCTGCTGTAGAAGATGTATTCCATCTCTAGAAGTTATGTCTTGTGAAACTTCTTGTTTTGCGGTCTTGAAAATTTCATGGCAGGAGTGTGACAGAGGAATCGGTAAGGTATATTGAATGTAGGTATTATATGGCTGCAGAAACATCTGCTCACCGTTATAAAATGATTACAACCAGTCTCTGAATTATGTAGACCTATAACATTCACGTCTATAAATTACCATCATAATCTTCACCGCTGTGAGAACCTAAACTTTCTTTTATGTGTTTGAATGGCTTCTTTTTCAGTTTTGTTAATATGATATTAGGAACATAACGGAAGTGTTTGATTTGTTGTACCAGAGGCGTGTTTGACATTGTTCATTTTATGAGCAAGGCCTACATGTTATATACACGACGTTTCGGTAATTGTCCCTGCTTCTGCCTGTCGTGATCGTTTACAGCCTCTAAAGAATTTTGGAAAATTAGCATATGGCCTTATTTTTTTTAAAGCGAAATTGTTTGTTCAGTGAATAGCATTCCGTGCAGACTGCTTTGATGTTCTTGGCACTTGCATTTTTCTGAGAAAAACCTGACCGACTGTAATACGTATACTCGTATGTCTATGAGGAAGAGTGTGCGGGTAATATTATTGAAGTAATACGAATAATTTGTGTGTTATGAAATATTTGATTTATTTTCACGATTGCCTTCTAATGGCCATGATAAACACTTCACTGTCTTTGCCTCTGAACACACTCGGTCAACATTCGCTCTGCGGTAGACATGAGATTAGGCTGTGGCAGATTTGGTCGGGTTGTTTTGTTTTACTCGTACTTTCATCCTCTTCATTTGGTGTGACATCATTGAACACAGTGGCGGCAGTACTCTGTGGTTACCATACGCCAGCTGCCATATTGATTGTCTTGCAGCAAAAGAAAACAATAGAGAGTCAACGAGACGGCTGGACGAAGTGTAGCTGCAAATGGGCTGGAGCTCTTATGCCTTTTTTTTTAGTGAAATTCGTAATAAATCTGCCTTTCCTTATAGGCTAAAGAATTTTATGAGAAAATCCTCTTGTTTTGATGAATTATTATACACTTCCGGCCTTGTAAAAGCGCTGATTTCCGATCGGATGTTCGGCCGCTGCGGTCCGAGTGAAGTTGATTGATGATAATGCAGCAGCACTCAGGCATGCGGGTGCTACAGGACGGAGGTGCCTCGTGATAAATGGCGCCCCGCAGCACCAACATTGTCCAACTGGGCACATATATTGCCTGCCCTCTGTTACCCAAGCCTAATGAAACACGCGAGAGTTTTGGCTCCGTTAGAAACTACATTTCCTGTCTTTGTGCAAAGAAGATGAACGTTGGTTTGTGCACCCGTAATATTTTTGCATTTAAAATACATCGTAGTACAAGACGGCAATTTATCTAGAGGTCCTTGCATTTTAAAGGGTTTCTGGAATTGAGCGGCTTGTTTTTTTCATGTATTTTATTATTAAGATTAGAGGTAGAGAAGGTCTGAAGTGTGAAATGGGCGGGACATGTGGCATGCATGGGATACGTCAACCCAGGCTCGCTGAAGAAATGCCAGGGATATTATGAAAACAATCGTACTGTGCCTTCCCTTGCTATTAGAGAATGAGAGTTTGTAGTTCCATCAGCACGAGGTTTTGTAGAATTCTAATGGACTAGCAAGTCAGATGAATATTTAACCAGCAAACTTTATCGACTGCATGTTTGTAGGTAAAGTTACAGGTAATGGTAAAATTGTCTCTGTACACGTCATGGCGGCATAACGAGGGAGTGCAAGCGTAGCTTCTCACATACTAAACTGGACACTAAATAGAGGTGAGTGGTTAGCATGACGAACCGACCGCTTTATCCCCAAGGAAAAATACCCTCAGTGCTCATTGGATTTGAGACTGGTGGGCCCCAGAGCCGGCCTGGACGTTTCGGAGAAGAGGAAAATCTTGACCCTGTCGAGAATGAAACCACGGTTCTTCGTTCGTCCGGTCCGTAGAGTACTTTCGGTGTTATGCAATAAAGACTATTTTTTAAAGAGACCTTCCTAAAGTATTATTTAGAATGAAATGATGAGAGTCTTTCTGGTGTAGCATTGTCACACACATGTACAATGATGTGATGGGTGTAGACATATTATCGTAGAGTTCGAAAAATAGTCACAAGGTGGGGATCATTCTGAAAAGGGGAGTTGGCGGTCGCTACTCGTACTCCTCGATTCGTCGATACCTTTTATGAGAAGACGGAAGTCTTTACTGAAGAAATAAAACAGGGAAGTATTTCATGGCTGTGTAGAGAAGTGTGATTCTGTTGCCTCGATCTTTCCACACCTCCCCTCCCGTCGAACGTAAAATTTTTGTACTCTGCCCGGTAGCGTAGGTACCCGGTCGGGGGGCCATCGCGACTCGATAATTTGGGTCCCCAGTGATTACGACGAAAGTAGTAACTCCCAGATCTCATAAAAAGGATCCAGGATTCTGTCAGAAGAACAGAATCAAGTCATAAAGAAGTCACAACACATTTATTATGCTGTAAGTTTGGGCCCTCAATCATGAACCACAGGCCTCCCCCCACGCCGTGAGGTTTGTGGGGGCCTTACCTACGCCACTGAATCTACCATACATGAGCGTTCATTTTGAAACCTCCAGTAAATTGCTGTGTTAAAGATCTAGTACTTCCGTCAGAACACCGGTTATCCTGACTGATTGTGTCGTGTTTTTTCTCAGTCCCTCCCTGTAGGCATAAATGCCGAGATATTACGTCAGTTAAACCACTACCATTTCCTTTCAAGTTTTCTCAAATTTATGATTCACCGTGTTGTCTGCAATCATTTCTATCAAGTTTGAGAAATAACTGTTGTAAAATTAATAACAAAATTAAGTGTTTCATCCATCCATCCACCCATCCTATGACACTACAGATTGTAATCGAATTTGGAACTCCGAAATTTAAAGAGTTGCACCCTGGCATAATTTTGTATACTTAAAACGTTACTTGAGACTTAGAGTAAGAAAAAAATGCTGCGGTATCTTATGTCGTGTTGTGTGATTTTTATCCGAGGGCTTTCCACTGAAAGGTAGTTTCTCTTGCAGGAGCAGATTTTCATAAATCCATTCTTTTTTTTGGAAATTGCTTATCGTATATTTCAAAACAGCTCTGAAGAAGCGTGAGGAAGTCGTTATTAAATGTGGCGCTATTCGTAGTATTTAATGCTTGATGTCCTGTTAACAGAGTCGTCGAGAATAATTCATCACCTCTCCCAGTTCATTATAGTATGCTGACTCTCCCTGTATACAAAAGTGACAATGCGCCTGAGTAAAGCCCTTCGAGTTTTCGTCCCATTCGTCTTGTCGGAGGTTTCCAACCAGGGGGGATGTTGGTAGTGGCTCGAATCGCATCAGTAGACGACTGCCCGCCTGTTCTACCCTTTGGGGCGAGGGGAGGGTAGATCCAGTGTACTTCTACATAGGACGCCTGCCGTTTTCTCCCTCGCAGAGGAGATTCTACGCTTGCGTTTTTCTAGTCATTATCTGTTACGTGCTACGGTGAGAGGAGCCAGCGTTTGTTTGCAATTTGAGCACAAGGACCCCGCGGAGCAAACGTATTGTGCCTGTCAGCCTTCCTTATCTCGGCAGGCGTGTAAATCTATTTGTGTTACACCATCACCTTCAGCGCGATGTATACGAGGTGACATGCCTGATATTAATTTGTTCCGGTATATTTGTCTACGTCCTAATGTTTCTAAGGTTTTGTAGCTAGAATTAGAAACTTAGAATATATGTACGACTGATTAAATACACACAGCCTTCATGTGTGCAGAAATATGTAGAAAATCACAAAGCTTGTATGCTTACATCAATGCAAGTGTATGGGAAGTCATGAAGTAATGGAGAATTGAGCTTTTTGTATAAATGTCTTATACTGTATTGTAGTTACATGTACAAAACGCAATAATATAACGGCTTATTCTTCTTAGTGAAATTCTGCACATACTTTTTTACAAGTGTTCGTTACAATCTTTGCCTCTGATGTTGCCTGATGCAACTCGTGTCAGGAATTATCATCTGACAAACCAAGTTGCTTTCCAAATGTTAATTTTAGGCACAAAAACACCTACTGCAAATTATTTGTTGCAATTCTTCTAAATATCGTCGATCACCAGTGACATTAAGTTGATTTGCCATAATAATCCATAGAATAGTTTAAGTGACTGTACTCAGCCTAAGGTATAAGGCTGACCAGTCTCAGTTTATACGCCAATGTAGGCCACTGACTAACCAGTTTCGGACAGCCGGCACGGGAAATCCTTCGAGCTGGGGTTTAGGCTGGAATTTAAAATGATTTTCAGTAAGAAAATACGTTGACGTCTGAATTTGACCGTTATTTTCACGCAATTCACGCGACGCCAATTTGAAGGAATGTTCCGAGGGCGTCAGCTGAACTGAAAGGGCTCAAAATCGGGTCCAGTTGCGGGCTGTGGTAGGATAATTTGGCTTAATGTGCTACTGCCTTCCAATGAAACTCTGTTTTGGTTATTTTGTGGTATGTGAGTTACGACGGCGTGTGGGCTGGCCTTTGTAGTAGGCCGTTCAAACTTATTTTATTTTAATTCAGAGAACGATTTTGTCATGTAATACCAAAATCTGCATGTCAGTAATATCAGTTAGACACCTCAGCAGCTTCCACGAATTGGGAACATTAGTCACCATGGGCTATTTGTGCCACTTTGGATCACATGCATCTCGTTTGCGCAGTTTTGATTTCAAAAGACGTTAAAAATAACCTGTAACAAATGGAACGATGAAGTGATACGTGCATGACAGATAATTATATCCCCCAACAGAGGGATTCATTTGATGTATGTTTGTCCGTGCATCGTAGTATAAGCGTAGAGAAGAAAACCAACTAGATGCAACTGAATGCTTTATTGCACTTATGATCTGCTCAACATGTTTCGGGCACTTATATGCCCATCATCAAGAGCTAGAGACTATACTTGTGCGAGTCGCACAATTTCCCTCATCCCGGACGCATAGCCTGCTGCTCCGCTCCTAACAGCCGACCTCCAGCAACCAAGGCATTACACACCATATGCGGCAATAACACAAGTATAGTCTCGAGCTCTTGATGATGGGCATATAAGTGCCCGAAACATGTTGAGCAGATTATAAGTGCAATAAAGCATTCAGTTGCATTTAGTTCGTTTTCTTCTCTAAGCTTAGAGGGATTCGTTGTTGTAATATACGATCAGATAATAGCAACCAATAACTGCAAACATGGTAGGTCGCACAGACACACAGACCGCGTCGTGTTAGCGGTATCAGATAGTTTGCAGAGATGTATTGTGGTAAAATAGTTTACCCTGAACTGGAAACTGAGGATGGCCTAATATGTTACCATATTACAAATACACATCGCCCCCAGTAATTTAGAATGACAACTGCACCGCTTACTGGGTATGTCGATAATGTCTGATGCGCTACAGATTTAAAGAAACTGCGTGCAGTGTTTCATGCGGAAAGGGTAATATGTTTTTACAAAAGAAATTGGAATCCTAGTAGCAACGAAGTTGTACAAGTTTGAAAAGGAAAACAAAAATGAAAATGAGGAAAATTAGCAAAGGAAGTGAAGAGAATATGTCAGGTAAAAGAAGTTAGTGTAGAGCCGGTTATATTAGCATCCAATTGAGTTGCACCTCTATGCCTTGAAGGCGGTTTGACAAATTTCAGTACATAAATATTAACATTTTCTTTTTTTCATTCTTTCTTAGTCTGGTCTCTTCTACCTGCCCATTCTAGGTGTAGAGGGTTTTTGTTGCATCTGTTCACACACACACACGCACGCACGCACGCGCGCACACACACACACACACCGAGGGTTCGGCCCATCGCAGAGACCTCTACCTGATAACACAAAGCATTCATAAGAGACAGGCATTCTCGCCCCCCCGGCGAGATTCTAACCCGCAACCCTGCAAGCGAGCGGCCGCAGACCCACACCATAGACCGCGCGGCCACCGGGACTGGCCATTATTAAATCAAAAGTGTAAAAATGTTTTAGCATCCCAGTGTGCGTACTTGTTCGAAAGTTGTAATCAGAGTTTGAAGGAGAGGAATTAAATTCTGCGTCAGATCTTAAATAAATTCATACATAAATAGTGAACAAATGAACAAAAATGTACGGAAATAAACAGCAACAACAATAACAATCAGAACATCTCAAGTAAATTATTATGGTGCTTGCCAACGGCTGAAATCCATTACAAATGCGTAATAAATTTAAATATGAAAGGCTGTGATAATGATGCTGCTACTGATGATATATTCTCGTAGGTCTCTTCATACACTTTACCATTGCTGTACAGCTGTGAGTAACATAACAGTAATAATAATAATAATAATAATAATAATAACAACAACAACAATATTAAGCCACTATCATCAGGATGACTGACCGGGGGTGATGGAGCGATGTGACTGCATATGGATGGATAAATGGACGTTTGTGATCGATGGGGTGAAGTCGGCTTGTGATTTACACAAGAAGCGCTTGAGCTTGCGGTCAAATCCGGTAATGTTTACCGATTACGTTCCGTGAAAACACCTCAGTGGCTGAGAGCCCGTCCTGGAAATGTGTACAGTGTTGATGAACTTACCGAGGGTGTTGTACTAATGTCCTTAAGAGTCTATTCTCCTGCGGTTTGCTATTACGCCAGCAGCACTGAGGAATTCTGATTTGACTTCGAGTGAGGTACAGAAAATTATATTGTAGTATATTATATTACATAGGCTACGTAACTCTCCGTTTTGTTGCTGTTGGTCATTTTCCTGCCGGATGTCGTACTGCTAATACAGAGAGACGATATATTCGTTTTGTGATACCTTGCCTTCAAAGTAGGGTACGAGGACGAGTTAAATATCATTCGATTTCTGAATGCTTGCAGATGACGGGATGATGTAAATTGTTTTATTAGTGGTTTGAGCACGAGTCCAGACGGATACAAATTTTTGAATATTTTCGCAGCTATTCAATATGTCGTGTCATATTCAAAATGCTTGGAATGTTTGTTCCGCGATAGAACCCACAACTTAAGGGAGCAAATGTTTTGGATGATACGAAAGGTCCTTTTCCTGCCAACCAGTGCATGTTTAATGTTATTATGTAGTTTTATGAATATATATTCTTGCAAACGTACGATTTTATACAATCATGCAATAGAGGGTTAAAAGGAATGTCGAATTGTTTGTGTGAGAAAGAGTGACAGTTAAAGAATGTACTTGTTCAACCAGAATTGGCGGAGATTATGTCCCCACGGATCCCGCGTTTTAGGGACCCTCATATTTACAGAATACTGAAATTTTTTGTCAGTTCTAACGGGCTGGATTCCCTTCTTATGACAGAAGACAATATTCGGGAGCCGTTTTGTAAAATCTGGGAGTAATTTTGCTAACAACTCCGAGTCCCCCATTTATTGAGTAAAAAAGCGGGGTTCCCGGAACAATTATCTGTGCTGCCAGTCGCACAGTTTTAAGGCACTTCAGATGAAAGCAGGTATGAGGCTCGTATTCTGTCACTGTGTCGTAGGCGCTTTTCACGAGGTTTGTATGTCCGCGTACCCTCGAGGTCCCCAACCAAACGTCATGGTTCTGTGTTACGTGGCAAACTGTTACATGTGTTCACTGAGGGGCAGTTTTGTATAATTGCAACTGTAGCTCTATAATACGACGCGTTTAAATGTAGCATCATGGAAATGAGAGACATTTACATTTCAGTTTTAACTGTCGCTGATGGCTGAAACAAGAGACTTAAAGTAGAGGGCACTATTTTTTGACAGTCCCCTCTTTCATGCACATTTCGCTCATTTGCGACAAGAGTGTCACAACTCAAAATTTGGCATTTTTGAGTTCTTGTTATAGAAAGAAACGCTGGCAGACGCTCTTTTGACAGGTATAGTGTCATAACGCAGTTTGCAAAACTCGCCGCTGGAGAGCAGTTGTGTCGTCGTTGAACTGACAGAAAATTATAGCACTTCAAAACCTTTAAACGTTTCTCCTGAAAAATCACAAATTTTGAGTTGTGACACTGTTGTCGCAAATGAACGATTTATGAGACAGTGTACCCGTTTGCGTCTTGCGGATTGCCAGCTGATATACTGAAATAGTGGCATGTAATAAGTGGATAACTGGAGTTAAATTGAGTCTTAGGAAGTACAATTAATTTAATCCGTTATCGAATAGTGTGTTGTTAGTTTCAGTTTGTGGTCCTGCGCGTACCTGCATGCTGTGTTCAGCATTCGCATCTCAGAGGGTAAGCGGTTACGTTGACAGGTTGTCGTTCTTTTTCTCAGTTACGCCAGGAGAGTCGGCGATTGGTTGATCGAAAAACGCCACATTTGTTACATCACTTATCGCATTGAACAGTTTGGTGTAGCGGTAACATTTATAGACTTGTGTTTGGGAGGTGCCATGAAACCGTCTATCCTGACTTAAGTTTTTCTTGAGTGCCTGAAAGCCGGTGGCTTATCACCAGTATAACGAGACCGATTCTTTTAGAATCCTTTCTGATTCATTATTCTTCCAGTCGTTGAATGATGCGTAGTTTGCGATACAGCTTTGTTAAATAACCCACAAAATATTCACCATTAATGAACATACTGTCGCTTGATCGGAGAAATGGGCCCACATTTGCCAAGTCCTTACTGCGTTTTTTGAAACTTGACAAGACTGATTACACAGAACTAATATTACTTCGACACAGAAACGTTCTAAATTTGCCACAAATGTGCATTTTATGATCAAATTATACGGCGCAGAAAATATACCAAGCAGAGTTAATTTTGATATTGAAAATACAAGTTTAAAATTTAATACATGTCGTAAACTACTGTAAGGCTGACAAGTTAAAAATAAGATGGGCGAGACGTAAATAGAAACCAGAAAGTGTTAAATTACAATAAAATTAAATACGAGTACAGTAGAACTCCAGTCATTCGGACGCTTGTTATTCGGATCGGCTTGGTCCTTCGGGTAAATTTGTCGTGAATTCTACGAAACTTACTTGCCTTGAAATTATCGGTTTCGGATCAAGTACGGTACAGTGTTATGGCTTCTAGAACTTCAAATCAGGCGTGGTCGGAAAGTTTAGAGGCATGCATATACTGGAAATAATAACAGCTGAAATTAAAACTGCTAATGTAACCTATCTATGTAGTGGGTCCCTGTGACCACGGCGTGGCGCATCCTCAGGTTGCGGATAGAGGAACGACCTCCGATAAGGAGGGTAGCTGCGAATAAATTGAATAAGCAGTCGCGGA
>Ga0123352_10004680_pt1 | contig 20243 bp, 11 predicted proteins | sample TergutLab28metaG_FD_89700 | JGI IMG/M metagenome (GOLD analysis project Ga0123352, IMG submission 89700) | Labiotermes labralis P1 segment gut microbial communities from Petit-Saut dam, French Guiana - Lab288 P1 | ecosystem: Host-associated > Arthropoda: Insects > Digestive system > Gut ...
CTACCGTGGGGGGGGGTTAAAAAAAAAAAAACCCCTAAACCAAAAAAGAGTAGGGAAAAAAAGGTAAAAACTAAAAAAAAAAAAAAAGAAGGAAGGAATATGACGAAGTCTACATTTGTTACCAACCAACTGCACTAATTAACATATATAAGATTACTCCAACACGTTTCGCTATTGATATTAACTATCTTCAGGGCGTACCACTACGCAAAGAAAGTATATGTTGTTAAAGCAGTAGTCGATAGCACGCGGAAAGTGGTACATTAGAAAGCAAAACAATAAAATATATATCATTATACGATATTAAGAAGTAAAGTAGATAAAAATTACACGGGAAATTTGCATTATTATGTCACATATTGATACTGTAATTATGTCGCTTTATACTATACTCCCAGCAATGAACTCTACAACACCATTCTTTTGTGTAATGGTTTTCCCTGAAGAAGGCTGATATCAAAAGCCGAAACATTTCGGAGTTATTATCTTATATGTTACCTAGTGCAATTTCCAGCTAATAATACAACATTGCATATTTATTGCACGGACCATTTAGAATATTAAGTACGACAAAATCTATACAACGATTTTCTTGACAACATGAAATAAAGTGACAACGTTGGTGTCAATTTGGTTTCAATCATTAAACGGCAACACATAGCCTACTCTGGGTGCCACCTGTTATTTCTAAAACGCCCTGAGTTCTGCCCACAAACAGCGTTTGTGCTTTTCGCATGAATCGACATAAACAGCAGCCATTTCCCTAAATAACACTGTCCAGTTGTCCTTCGTGAACGAGAAGCAGGAAATTCATTGTGAGGCAACAATTGATATAAGGTTGTTTTTATTTCTTTTTTGAGTTCGCGGTACTATACCTCGTTTTCGCTACATGTAGAAAAAGATCGTGTTTAAGAATGGGTTGGAGTTGTCACAGAAAGCGGTGAGGACAAAAATGATTAGCCATAAACGAAACACATATAGTACTTCATCAGAAATATCTCCAAAATCCGTATAACGGTTCCGAACGAGACCTCCCCGTTACGAATCCAATTGATGTCCTTCGTATCAAACACGTATTAAAATGACGACGCAATATATAAAAGATTTCACTTTCTCAATTAAGAGTTCGTACTCTTTATGTTTAGAACATTTAAAATGAAGTAGGAAAATTAAAAGTGTCGAAGGGAAGCTAAGTTGTAAAATAACAGACGTGAAGTTCCAAGTGCGCTCTGATTAAAATAATCAGGCACAATTTTTTTTCTTAGTACCATGGAGTTCTCATTAATAAATTCACACGCGGAAAAATGTGAACTCACCAGAAGCAAGCAAAGCACACAATCCGAGAGAAACGTGATTTGATAATAAAGTAAGGCAAACAGGCTTGGAACAGTCAAATGAGGTCCTTGATGATAATGAATCGAAGACCGAGGTTCCCAGTGCGACTGGTGAAGTGGTTACTCCAGTAATTAGTTCTCCCCGCACATGCAGTCTCGGCCACTAAGGAAACGAAACTTAATTTTCAGCTACCACTCAACATTTTGTAACATTTCAAGACTTAAAAAAAAAACATTAAACTCTAGAACTATGTAGCAGCAGAACTACGAAACAACTTGGTCAGAATTTTAATCACACAGCAATCTGACATACTCTAATATATATAAGGAAAGGCAATAAACATTACCCGATTCCGGAGGCAAGGAGGTTTAAGATGCCCGAGAGTTTCTACATATCCTGTGGTATCTTGTGGCGACAGATTCAGAGGATTACCCGATATCGATTAAAAAAAAGTACTTCGTGTCTAAAAATATAATGTAAGCATGTGTGTGCCTATAAAAGGGGCATTACAGACTATGCTGTAACACACAGATTAACAGAAATTACGTGTCACTGGTGTACTTATAATTAGGTTCATTTAGCAACACATACAGACCTACATCGTCTTCGAATTTAAAGTTACGAACATATTTCTTTTAAAATCAACGTCATATAAATATATAAGTACGCTATTTAGACGTCCATTTGTGCAGTGTCGTACAATTCAATATCTATAACTACTGTATCTGCTAAGAGAAAGCCAGCTGCAATTTGAACAGAAACTCTTGCGGTCCTCGACATAGTTGTAGAATGTAAAGTGTAGGGCACGCCGATGAAACAGTACATGTGTAAGTGCAAAAATGTATGCCTCTTTTAGAAGTTCGAGAGGACAGCTACATTTACAAGAAGTCATGAAGCATGACAGAACATCAAAACGTGCTAAGCGGTTCTATTGTGTACAGGGACGCTATCGACCTTCGCCGACACAAGTGTATGCTGCTATACTAGCTCACGCGGATCTTCCAATGTCACTTGCAGCCACCACCCGACGTTCCTCTTCGTAACTACTAACAAATTGCAATCGCAACATACATAACGAGTGTTAGTTTTTTTTTTCTATAACAGACAATTACATGGTTCAACAAGTGTCGTGGCGCTACAGGCTTACATTGATTCAGTTTCTTCAAATAACCAAACCATTCATTCGAAGAACTCGACTACAGAAGCCCAACAATCGTCGTGACAGAACAATAACAAATACGTGGCAGCAAACCTAATTTTATTTACAAGCACTTCAAAGTCATCCCGAACAAAAGAGCTCTGGAAAGAATGACATGTTTTCATTACGAAATGACTTCACAAATACGGTCAACCAATCTCGATGAGCGAACTGACGAAGACGGTTAACAAACGTGTTGTCTTTATTTAAAAGTACTGAACTTAAATGAACAAATCTTTTGTACGTAGGGTGTAAAAGTGACATAAATAATAATGACGCCGTGTGATGGATGAAGCGGTTAGTCGCCGACCTCCGCCTTCTCACAGCGTATGGCCGGGTTCGATCCGAGACCAATCCAGGTGGAATTTGTGGTAGGTTAAGTGGCATTGGGACAGATTTTTCTCCGCGGACTTCGGTTTTTCCCTTGTCAAGTGCCACTCCACCAATATTCCATACCCATCCATTCGTTTAATACCAGCATTAAATAATTTTACAGTTGACAGCACAGTTTAAAGACACACTACAAAGATAAATAACATACTATTCTTGATCACATTTAACACATTATAAGGGCAAGTTTAGGAATATATGTGTGTGAAGCGATGTTATGGGAGAGTAAACTTCACACAGGCCCCGAAGAAATGTTATTGCGAGACCAATACATGTATGACAATCCCTTGGATAAACCGCAATAAAGCAAATGGAGACCTGGAATTATTGTGGTGTATTAAGGACAAAATAAATCATTCAAAGTAACTGGCATTTGGAATTCGCGGAGTAACATTAAGAACACAGCTACCACAAAGATGGCCTTCTTCTGGTATGTGATGATGTGAAGCTTAGTAGGCGAAAACAGGTATTTAGGAAGCCCATACTGCCTCCAACTTCAGGGAAGGGCAGCCTACACAATCACAGCCATGAGAAATGCTCTACAAGAAAGGCTGCATTCTTCGGCACTTGCTCCACATCCCAACCAACACAAGACCAAACCAAAACACAAGCTTACCGTCTTTCCTCGATTACTTTCTGCAATAATCCAAGTAGTTTCTTAAAACAATATACGCACCATTCCAGGCAGAACAAGCGCAAACAAAAACGGTTCTTGCAGGATCAGACCAGCCGTTTCCGGCGCCTTAGCATACTTTGTTGTTCCATTTCTTCGGCCTTTGAGCAGAAAGTTATACTTCGTTCAAGTTCTGTAGAGCGACGCCTCTCTTGTACATTGGCTCGCCGCACGATCCACAGCGTGTCTTGTTAACGTTCGCCGGCCACACATGAGCTCTTTGTTCTGGTTCAACAGGACACACCACCACGTTCAGAGCTACAGGACGGCCATAGAGAGACCGAGGGTACATGGATTAAATCTCAGTGTTTCTCAGACAGTGGGTTGCGTACCACTATTGAGCGTCGAGGGTCAGCAGGAAGACACGTGAGGTCTTCAAAATACCAATTATTACAATTAACAATTCACAATTCATACATTATAGTACACATAACTATAGAATTACACAACTCCGAAACGCAGAAGCTTGCTTTATTGTGGTGGTACTATAGTTTCTTGACAATACGACCCGCGCGATAAAAGATAAAATGCAAATGCATATCAATGATATAGAGGATTCGTAGTTTCAGACAATGATTCTGAACTGCAACTACGTAATCCATGACAGCTTGAAAGTAAAAGGGAAAAAGTACTGACCATTAAGTGCGTTAGTATGTAATTTTGCCATATCTTTTACTGCATTACTCATGTCCAAAAATTCGACAACTTTCTTTTCAAGCATTCTCTGAACTATATTCTTCCCGTATAGTGAGAAAAATATTGTCAAGTCTTGCCGAACTGAATGGACACAGGACACGCACTTTTCTGTACAGCGTTACTCCAGTCGGCTGAAGGATGGAACAGCCTGAGCGGTTGGCCGCCTTGTAGATCGTTCTGCAGTGACTTCCACGTGCATGGAACTAAAGGCTTACACAAACGACACATAATACAGTAGCAGCGTAACTGCGTGCTTAACGGCAAAATACACGTGGAATCAATTCGACAGGCTTACATCAAACATTAAGCCTTTCTCACACTTCTGTAGTTCAACTGCTGAAAACAGTGTTGACTGATTTCCATCAGCCAATCCTCCAGGTAGGCCTAAAAGAATACAATGTACGGACATTCGAAACACTTTTGTTCTGGACTAGTCGTGTGGTACGAATGTCATTCGTTACGTGCCAATGACGAACTTAATGTCAGAGGTCATTCATATACAGTCAGCAATTCATATCTACATGCAATAAGTATGGAGTCCTTTTGGACTGTTCCTGCGTCTCAGAGTTTGAATTACACAATCTGCAGAGGACGCAATAACACCATCTGCATATTCTGCAGTCATCACACCAACACACACTGAAAATATAACCTGCAACCATACATAATAACAGGGCTCCAGACTGAGGGGCTCACAAGCCGTGTATCCTCCGTGCATTAATTCCAGACTGTGAAAAATTAGTAAGCACGTCGTTGGGTAACCACTAATTAAAAAGAATATTATGAAATTTCGTGAACAATATTCAACTGTTTCAAAATTTGATGCGAAAAATATCACCACACAACATAACACAGCACAATACACCAAGTTCGCTTTTCTCCTTGTTGGCAGGAAAGGAGTAATGAAAGGCAATACGCGGCGATACTCAACAAAATGCACCAAATTTATATGAATTATGAAAATTATAAAATTCCGAAGGAGAAAAATACGAGTTCACTCCCAGACGCACCAGTTGTCACATCTCGCTTTTATCGTAACTACACAGTTCCTAAGCTCCTGCTGTATCTCATACAGTGAAAAGACAAACCCACCGTTACAACATTGAAGTATCGAAACGATCAAGATGCTAGACGAATACAGTCCACTATGTTCAAATAAAAACTGAAGAAGCGTGCGAAACGACGAAAATACTCGGACAATACAGGTCAGTAATTTAAAATAAGTACAGAATAATGGCTGAAACGATCAAAATAATCGAAGAAATAAAAACCAATAATTTAAAATCAAAATAGAAGTGTGGAATCGACAAAACAGTCGGACAATAATATCAATATTTTAAAATAAAAATATAAGAAGTGTGTGTGTGGAACAACCAATATTTTCAGCACATATAGATCACTAATTTAAAACAACAATAGAAGTGTATAAAGCAATCAATACGCTCGGCAAAAATAGGTCCTAACTGAAAATAATTCAAAGAGGACGGCAGCTGAAATATTCATGATCGAAACAACCGTTACAGATATATGATAAACCGTTCTCAAATGTCAACTTCACTTCATTAATACCTGGATGGTGTTCATTTGGTGGACAAAACACAAATGTCACCAAATTATTAGTGACTGAAGTGATACGTTTAAAATGACAGAATTCATGACAATTTTTACACGTGAAAGTGCTCGAAATTTCTGTGGATTCGAAAAGGGCATGAAGAAACCAAAAGCACATAAGCTGATATAATAAAATAACGACAATACGTTCACTGAAGCGTCTGGAACTTGCACATTTTTGGCAGCTATGTCATCAATTAACATTGCGCGACCTTGTAGTATTATGCCAGTGGCACCATCAATCAGCAGTACTACATCTATACCTCAACAAATGTCACACGTAAGACACAGAAGGTCATAAATAACTTAAGCAATTCAAAGCTGAGCCGAGCATAGCTGCTCCACCAGCCAACAACAAGCTACTGTGCACAGAAAGCCACATAATGATCGAACCCCGCAACCTGCCTGCACTATTTACATCCTCTTCTCGCCAAAAGCCACAGCTGAAACCTCAAACAAATGTCTCACGAACAAGACAAGAACATGGTAATATCTAATTTACATTCTATTACTTCTGCGAGAAGTGTGCCAGACACTACTGGTCATGACACTGTGTTCTGTATATGGTAACAAGGTTTGAAACTTACGGTGTTACACTCAGGTCTAATGTTTCTCACATCTGACGAAGGAGCTTACTGGTAAAGCTTTCACCGGGAACAGTGTCGTCATTATCAGTAACGTATATTACTATATGACTGAAAACCGTATTCAACAAAGGGTTTATGCACCACTTCTTGTGATGAAATAGTTAAATAATTATGAAGCCAATTATGGACTATTATTAGTGCTGACACTGCGTATATTACTCAACTAATTTGAAGTATAACAGTCCTATTAAACAGATGAAAAAACTAAATTCAACAAAATGCCATTTAAAAATTTCGATTCCACGACACACAACACAAACAGACCAACATTTTAGTAGTGATCAAGGATGTAACTGCTGTTCTAATGTACCCGGTAAAATTCTTCAGATCCACAACATGGACCATACAAATAACGAGGTGTTTTAACAGGTTCATTTTGCGTGTCCGTAAAGGAGCCCCCGACCGCCTGTGGCACTCTAGACACACAACAACCAACTTCAGTCCTTCGACATGGTCAACGCTTTCAATTTCAGTGGGTACGAGGCGTTAAGTGCCAGCATTACTAAGCCTCAGATGTGCAAGAAGTCAAACGAACCAGAACTACTACAAACACGAAGAATACATTTTGCGTCCAAGCTCACCGGCAAATAAATACTTCTAATCCGATAACACAGGCTAACAAGGTCATGGTTAACACACACACACAAAAAAACAACTTCCTCAATCAAATCCGATATTGTTTCGAAATCTGGAGACAATTTTAGGCGTGTTCGCAAAATTGCAAAAGGCGACTATTAGCTTTGTAATGTCAGTCTACCTCTCTTTCTCCGTCCGCATGAAAAACTCGGGCGGATCTTCATGAAGTTTGACAACTGGAACTTTTTCCAAAATCTGTCCAGAAAATTCAAGCTCCGTAAAAATCTGATAAAAATAACGGATACTTTACATGAAGACTTGCCTACATGGAGATACTTCAGTGAATTCTTCTTAGAATGAGAAATGTTTCAAATTAAATTTTGTACGGAGCCCAAAACAAACTTTATGTTTGGTAACTTTTTTTTTTCGAAAATCTTGTCGTTTATGAAATAATGTGGAAGAATATGGTAATCAGACACGCCGCATATGAGAATAAAATATTGTGCATGCGCACTGCATGACGGGTTCTATGGCTACAAACAAAGTCTCAGAATATGTACTACTTATTCCTTTTCCACGGCAACAATAGTTACGCGAACGTGTCTAAATGTTACGTTTATAAGAACATTGCCTGTCTTGTTGATAATGTGCTGACGATAACATGTGTGCATCCAATACTGATGTAATGCAGGGAATATTTTCACTATTCTGTTCTTAACATAGTGTTTTAAAAATCTGTGTCACCTGTAGTGAGAACATATCAATGCTTCAAGGCACGGTGGTTACTGTAAGTATTACCTGAACTGTAAACAAAATGTGCGGTCTGCCCACACAGAGCGTTATGCTCCATACAAAGCTAAAAATAAACTGAAATTATTTCCAGCATTATCCGGCTGATATTTGTACTTACCCTCGCATTATACTTACTGTGAGTCTGTAACTGAATCGTTACATACTTCACGGACGTATTTCTTGCTTAAAGAAAGAGTAGTTATACCTCCACTACTCCTCTGGGCCTTCATGACCTGTTCTAGGGTGAACTTTACCTTTTACCTAGACACTGCAACTTCTAGCGTCGCGGTTAAAGAAAGAGTAGTTATACCTTCACCACCCCTCTGGGCCTTCATGAACCGTTCTAGGGTGAACTTTACCTTTTACATAGACACCACGTACGCTGCCACACAAACTACTCCAATCTCGAGCTATGCACCAATATTCCGCTCGTGATGAGAGAGAAAGAGTCCTCCAGAACCATGCTGTGGGTCGCCCGAAAGTTTCGGGGCATTGATTCGCTGTTAATTCTTCAAATCTTACATAACAAATTAATCTTTCTTATTAGATATCGACATTGGCTGTGGCAATACTAAGACAGAAGCATATGTACTATTCTGGGGAAACGGAATGAAGTTCCACAGACCGACCACCTCCAGAACTCCGATTTGCCTTCCCGGCTTCTAGCCATTCTGTTAAAAGAATGTTGGCAGGACAGAGGGAAACGCAGTACTAACCAGATGAAGGAAGCATCCAACACGTTACACCCACCACGCACGGGACATCTTTCTGTGATCTCATTCTAGTCTTGCTGACGATTAAAAATTAATAAAAAATATAAATTTCATTTCAGCTTATAACAACCGCAGAGTTTAATTACTCCTTAGATACTTTATAGCTGGGAGAATCCACGATAAAAATAGTACCCAGTTTAGAAGGTCCGTTCCGAGTAGGTACTTAAGACTTATTTCTCAGGCATCAGCGTAGTTCAGACAGGATGGATGTCACGAAGCTCTGGAAAGCCAGTGAACATCGCGCGAGAGAGAAAATAATTGAATTTTGACAGATGTGGTTAACACAGTACCACACGAAGTGCGCTGATATTTACTTCTGGAGAAAGGGGATTACGCTGCCATTTGCCCTCGCCTTTGGGAAACCATAAGAAATCCTCATGAGGATAGCTTGCCTCTTGACTTTAGCCAAATGTCAGGTTAGAAGTGAAGAAGTTAAGGACAGATTACATGCTGGTGGGTTGAGCTTTATATTCCTGAGGGGGTGCGAGGTGTGGATTGGACGATGGCTCAAATGAGCAAACTGAATTACATTTTGAGGTTCTCACGGCGGTGAATATAAGGTCCCGGCCATGCCTCCCACATTCTTGTATCTACCAACTACATGACGTCAAATAAAAATAACACAGCATATTTCATAGTCACAGCTGTAAAAAACCTCAAATCTCGCATGGATTACCTATTTGAAAATAAAGTGTTGAACCCCTATTTGGACCCAAAAAGTTTGAAGCAGATAATAAAGTAGGGAAGGCTAAGAAAAAAGATGAATTTCACCCTAGAACAGGCCACGAAGGACCAGAGGGGGAGTAGAGGTATAGCCCTACTCTTTCTTCAACCTTAGCGCTAGATGGGGTAGGTGGTTAACGCCACGTCCCGGCCATTTTACTCCCGGGAAGAATCCAATACCAATTGTATAGGAGGCTGGTTCGGCCCCAGGGCCGGTCTGGACGGGTGCGGAACATTTCGCCCCATCGGAATTCGTAATTTTGTAAAGTTTTTTTTCTTAAGAAGAGAGGTTTCGACAAATGTCAGCAGAACCTTCCGCCAAGTTTCACAGGTTTGAGCTCTGCCTGCACCATGGGTGAGACGTAACGTTGCCCTTCAGCTTTCAGTTCTGGGCTATTCATTCAAGATCAATTCATATTTAGATATAGATGAATCGTATGCTAGCTCAGAGGTTCTCATGGTGCTGACCAAGAACATTATCTTTTCAAGGGGAGTGACACTGTGGAATTCGTGTGTTTCGGAGGGACGTCCTTCCTCCATATAATATATAATACATTATATAAGGCAGTACTTTCCTCCGAAAGGTCGGCAATCGATTCCTACCACACCATACACCGTCACGCCTCAAAAAACTGTAATTTTTATAGACGTCATAGGTCTTTAACAACAATGCATGAAGATGGTGTCATTTATCGTACTGTAAGATAACCGGAGGATTATAATGTTCGGTGGACTTCAACGGACTGGTGGGGAGGAGGGTGGTGGTGGCCAATAGCCCTATCCCTAGATACAATCACGGTATTCACCTGCAGATACTGAGGAAACGCATGTGGCAATTGTCAGTCAGAACAGTCAGTACCACAGCCAAGTTTCGATCCGAGCACCTCCGAAGCAAAACTTATTACAGTTAGCGCTGCAGCCAGTGCGTACGTCTTAACCATACTTACTGTACAGGGACACGTACTATAAGGGGTGTAAATGAAATTCAAATCACTCACGCCTTTCCCTTTCACGAAATCCTGCCAGTACCAACGAAGTTGGATGCATGCCTCTTAAATCCATTATCACGCCCGAGGAAAAAACTGCAACTTATAATGGAGTGTTCAGGTATAACCGAAAGGGGATAAACACAAAATTGAACCATTAAATATTCAGCCAAGTTTAGTTTCATTTTCTTTTCATCGCGTGCCGTTATTTTATCGAAAAAAAAGTCCTGGTCTAGATAGATGCGCATTTCCGATCAAGTCATTGTCATAACTTTTACCTAAGTAAATATTCAAAGAAAGTTTTTGCATATAAATTATGTCTGGAAATATCACTTTAAAAATATAGAGGCAATAAGTGGAGTGTATGGAGATACGCTGTGAAATACCTGAGGCAACAGGAATATATAAGCTGCAGCATACACAAAATTGATTGTGCCTGGAGCTGTGTACTACAGAGTCTTCTTGTTCAAACCACTACGCATGTCCCTGTGAGATTCTGTACAAACAGCCCGGAGCGAGGGTACACAGAATTTGTGTCTCAAGCACTAAAACTGTGTATTAGAACAAGTAAATACATAAACACGCGGCAACATTTCGTACAAGAGAGATGTATGTAAATAAGAAGCAAGATCACCCCTTCTTCGCCCAGGATATGGTTCTCATCCTTAACAGTATCGCAATACATAGGCCTACGCCACACGCTACAGAAAACCTTAAAGAAAGAAAAAACAATTTAATGAATTTAAATTTACGCACGTAAATACAAAAACACTTGCAATCATACCCAAACCATCACCGCAACTCTTGCAAATAGCTTTAAAAGCCGCGGTCACCGTTCATACTATAAACATTGCAGAGCGAATTTAATAACAAGTCTGGTTGCCGGCTGGCTGCTCTGCAGTAGATAGGCCTGATGCACTGTGTTCCGTGTAACGATGCTACTCACTCAATCAGGAAATTCCGTTATGAAATCTGTGCACGTAACCGTCATCACAAACGCTTTTCATTCAATCCTATATCACGCCAGCTAAATCCAGTTTCAGTTTCACAGCGGTGTTATTCAAGAACTGCCCCACAACAGACGTCTAGATCGATTAGTCACACGAGTTTAACATCACAAGACTGTAAACATTTGCCATTTTTTTTAGACGAACGACGAATTCAACATGCAATGAGAAATTAATTTGGCATGTTCTAACAACAGGATGCGATGACCCGGGATCGCTCAGTTTAGAAAGCTACACGACCGGCTTTCAATTATCGGCCACATGCTCTAAAAGGTACCTAAGAATCTCCTTCAGCATGTAGACGACCATGTACCTGCACTCAACTCTGATGCTAAGAATTCGTGAAATACCTCTAATCCGCGAAGTATTTATTCACGGTGTATTGCTGTAATTTATATTACATTTCGCGACATTGTGCGAAGAGTACGGGCTACCACAACAAATACGCGTGAATAAATACAATATTAATCACTTAAACATTTAAAATAGGCAGCAGTGATTACAGTCTGTGCCACATTTTTTACCATTTAAAACCTCTGCATTTTGCCCACGGGTTGAAGTTACGTGCTTCGAATAACTATCAAAACAAACACGTTTATTTATCTAAACATCATTAAATGGTTATCTTCTTAATATCTGTGTGTTTACTATGAGGCAGGTGTGGTACAATTAGTGAGTGAAAGGATGAAGTTGCACTCATGTGTGTCTCGCTTCTCCGAAGGCTTACATGACTACACTGAATTATTCATGTCACAACTCACTGCAAGGTCTGGAGGTACTAAAATCTTTCAAACAGTCTGGGAAAAACACACAGGAATATCTTAGTTACCGAATACAGAGTTCAGGGTATCACTCGTGCCTCACATTCAGGAGGTGGGGAAGCGATCTAGGATTTTTTCCTCAGTTTTCGCCATCGAAAGCAAGAATGTCGATTAAAATAAAGCATGAACGCTTCTACAACACAAATTTCAATAAGTCGTCTATATGAGAACTCCGCTCTTCTGGGTCATTACGCAGCGGGTAGTGGTAATTTCTGTCATATATATATACGTGCCCACATCCCGTCCACCCGAAGTCATTCTAAAATTTTTCGAAATCAGCTAATTTATAACAGCTTCACCACATACATGTAATTTCACTTGTGTTTGCTGTATTGAGACGGTGGTAACCAGGAATCGTAGTGTCCTGGAATTGCTGTCTCGGTCTCTGCGGAAATATGCAAGCATAATGCATTAAAACGAACTACGTTCGCTTCTTCGTCCAAATTTCTTGAATATCTTCACACGGCCCTTCTAACATGTAAAACCGGCTCCATTTATCTCACAGGAAAAGAAGAACAGAATTACAGGAAACTGGAAATCATAGAATGCCGAAAAGTAATGTACTGCAAGGTACCATGCTTCAGCCTCCGCAAGACACAGGCTATCCTATGCCACCAGTTATCCTCAGATATTCCCCGAAAATCCCTGAATAGTAAACTAAAACAAGGAAATGTTGCCGGCCCCCCTGCACTCAAAATTTCTCATGTATAAGCGTAATGGTTTCTACGTTCCGTATGACTGACAACACAAAACACTGCCAGTCAACCAGATAACTTTTCAAGTCTGATTTATGATCAAATGCAGTTAGTTATCACTGCAAAACGACGAATGAACTAAAACAATGTATTGTGTTAATTTCACCAAAAACAGATATGTAATCGGTAATTATATAGCATGGTCTTTTAACTGTGAACTATAAGCGAAATCTGAAAGAAAGCATTTCTGCATTGGTTTTTGTATTAAGTCACGATGTAAAAAAGAAAATTTCTTGGTGCATTCGCCTGACTGAGTTGTTTGCTGGGGCACTGCTACCAGCTTACGTTCCTCCACTACCTACCCGAAAATCACTCTGCACCGCAAGCCACGCAACAAACAATACTTACAGTTGGCAACAGTGATCTATGCAACGTCACTACAATCCAACTACTGCAACTACTGAGGTGGCGCACCTGCTCGAAGCGCTCCTGAGTATCCAGGATCTCGAGGAACAGGTCAACCTTTTCGTCCAAGGATCTGAACCCGTTCCGTGGATGTTGCAGCAACAGCTGCTGCAAGACCTGCGCTGTTGAGGCCACTGTCTTGCTGGGAGTGGTCGCCGGGGTGTTGGACTTACTGTTAGGGTTATGCAGGTGTGTGCAGCCAAGGAAGATGGGATTGCCGTTGGGTGAGAACCCACAAGTTAGTGGTCTCAGGGGAAGGAAAGGAAGGCCGTGGAACGTCGGACTAGGCCTTGGCGTCTGCAGACCCAGAGCCACCTGTGCCGATGTGGATGGGAGGGACAGGCGCCGGACAGCGTTGCTGTGGGTAGCTTGCGAGGAGTTTAGGATCTGGTAGTCACTCGTGGCTGGGGGTAAAGACCGGTAGCCGGAGTCTGAAGGACTTAGTGTAATTGCAACAGACGTTGGTGTTCCAGAAGTTGTCGCAACACGTCGCTGCGGGCCGCTGGAGGAAGACCATGTGTGAGAACTGCCCGTAGTAATCACGGGAACACAGGAAGAAGCTGTTATTGCGGTGTGCGGGAGGGTGGCAGAGGACGTGGCTGTAACCAGCATACTGTGTGGACGACAAGGGGTGGGTTGCTGTATGGGCCCAACTGGTTTTGCGGTTGGGGAGGACGTGGCAGAGGGAAAAATCGGAACCGATGTCGAACTGGGGATGAACGCTCTCCGAGGTCCCTGCTGTTGGGGGCTATTGCCCGTCCTCGTGGTGGGTGCAGATGGTGCTGGTGGTGTGATCGCGGCAGAAGTAGTGATGCTGTGTGGTCGGCGCGGGATTGGCTGGTGAAGAATACCGTAGGAAGACAAAGCCATGGATACATCTCGGGACCGAGAGGAAAGAGGACCCGGTACTCTGGAAGATACGGGACTGGAAGCAATGCTATGAGGTCGTCGGGGGCCCGTCTGCAGACCGCCACTGTCGGCTGACGCCCACGGAGAATAGGGAGCCAAGCCAGCGCCTGGGGTAGTAGGACTGGCCGCCACACTATGTGGACGTCGTGGTGCAAGGCCGATACCGCTCGGAGAGGCACGTAATTGAGATGGGGTGCTAAGAACAACGGGGTCGGGTTTGGTGTAAAACGGGAATGGAGATGCTGTACTAATGGGGGTAGTAGGGTTGGAGTTCGCCACACGTCTGGGGATGGTCTGCACAGGACCATTACTGCTAGTGGCGGGACGCCACGGAGCGGCTTGTGACCAACTGTTGGAGTCAGAAGTTCCAGCTGTCCGGCTGAGGTTATGTTGCAGATGGCGATCATTGAGACTAAGGCGTCCACTCACGTTACGATAGAAAGGACTCGGGCCGATCAAAAGAGTGGTGGGTGGTTTCTGTTGTTTGTCACTCGATGGAATAGCAGCAGGATCAGCAGTGTTAAAAGTAGAAGCAGAAGTGACTTTACTAACAGTCGCTTGCTCATCCATTGAGCTTTACACTTCACTAAACAGTTATAGTGGGGTGCCGCAAAGGATAGAACTCCAGAACAACACCTCCACCTGCTGCATTAAGCAGTTACAAGTACATATTTTGTCTCCCAAAAGCCGCCACACCCTGTAAACGTCCATTACATTCCACGAGTAGTAAACATTAAGACATACTGCCACAGAATTACAGCAGTGACTGAGAACGTAATAAATTTACCACGCTCCATCGTTATTGGCACAAAATAAAAATACCAGTATAGTCTTAGTACGACACACGAAACACGGTACTGAAAACTCGCACAAGTGACAACGAAATTCGTCGGTTTGTTCGCTGAAACCGAAAAGTTTCCAAAAGAGAAGGGGGAGGGGAAGCAGCCGTTTGCATGTGAGCGCTGTCAGAGCGGCGTGCGAGGCCGAACTGGAGGGAGAACTACTGGCTACCGGCCGACGGGCAACACGAAGTACTCTGCGCGACTTGCGCGGGCCGTAGGCGCAGTTAGACCGCGCATGTACAACACTCGCTGAGCGCTCTTGTTAACAGGCAAATACGGATTAACGGCATACAGACAGTTCTTTGCGATAAGCCGTTCATATGAAATGTGTTCGGAAATGGACCACAACGAAGTAAGATTTCAGGTTACAACGCCTCTAGGAAGATTACTGTCCTTTATGAAAACACTTCTACCGTTCTACCCTGAAGAGCGAACAGCAAGTCCTCTTAATACTCATACCCACTTATCAAAACAAACGGTGCCGTATCTCAGAAAACAGTAATTTCAGGCCAAAAGCAAATTCGAAAACTTAGAACGTAGGGTCTACACCCAAATACTTTTGGCATTACAGAAAAAATCGGTAAATGGTTTTTGTTGTACAAAATCGCGTTCAGCAGCCCACCGAATCATATCTGCAATAAAGTAAGTGTTTTATGAACTACTAATATATGTGCATCACAAAGTAGCATTTCTGTTCCCATATTAATTCAAATACAAAATAAAGAGATTTCCACACACAACACCGTACTTGCTGTTGTTAATGTTCTCGAATATAGACCGTGACTTGTTCCTCGAGACGAACGACCCACCGACTTATTTTGCACGGACATGGCCTGTAATTATATTATAAACTATACTCGAACTACATGCAAGGACGCCATAAAAATACTCGGAATTGTAAGATGTATTCAATCAAAGGAACCGTATGATGAACGCAGTTATATTCAGGCGCAGACACTATATTCAACATACTTCCAGCAGCAGTACACTCTGTTACAGGTCTTAACTATGCTAGCAGGAGGCACAAACGATTAGGTCTACAAAAACGGAAACCCTCTGATTGATGCTTCAAAGGAATCTAATATACGCTAATAGTCTTTTGTTTTAGACACCGTTCTTCGCCTCAGGCACCCAGAAGGGTCCTGAGAATGGTTAAAACGGCAAATTGGTCTACCACAGCTAGTTCTGCTTCTTCCCTTTCCACCTGAGGACGGTGACATCCATTCTCCTTAACGTCGTGGGTGCCTGAGATGAGGGGAATGTCCAAAATACCAATCGTGTATGTTAAAATAAACCGTCGTTAATATTCGCAGCCCAATCAAACATTTACAAGTTGAAGGAGTATCAGGCAGAAAAGAACGTGGGGCCGACAGGTTGTTGCGAAACGGCGGTAAATAATTACCAATCAACGCTGCGTAACATCCCAGAAGAGTGAAGATACAATGTACACCGCGGCTAAAACCTGATAGCCCACCAGGTTACTTAGACTTCGTATTCGTGATTTCATCTTGCCCCACCGAGCCATTAGGCATGAGAGTGGACAAACAGAAGTGATATCTATGGAATCCGTAGTTGGAAATGGGGAACTGTCAAATTCCTCAGCCCAATTTAACGGGCATTACACTGGTAAATTAGTTCTGATTTTTTTGGAGCGAAGAGGCTTCTTTGGATCTATAAATACGGAACGTTCTACACTCCGCGTGCCCGATAAGAATCACGCCAGACTCTGGTGACCCTCAAGTGCACCAAGAAGTGGTTGGAAGCTATTTTCGACCCACTTCACTGAGGTGTCTGCAGGCACTGCAGACGCTGCATACTGCCGCTGCATACAATCGGTGGCCACACCGTAGTTAATTTGCCTGCATCGTTATAGCAAGACCATAAAATGGGTATCTAGTGCACTGTGTAGTGTAATGTGCAGTACACGACTTCCCAACGGCCTTATTTGCAGCTTAGTGATCTTACTACAACTTTGCTTAACGATCCGCGATACGAAAAGCCCAATTTATGGAAAGAGGGCAGTGTTGCTGAAAATACGAACCCACCGACAAATTTTCGTAAAAGTATCCAACAGCGAATTTCCGAAAATCGTCCCTAGAATTTAAGCACCCATCCTAAATCACGGACAAACACACACACACACACACACACACACACACAACTTACCTCACATTAGATGTTGCAGCTGTACCTTGTAAAGAATGCCTGGCATCTATAATATGGCCAACGAAATCTGTACGCTTCACAAAGTATTATTGGGAACATGACACTAAAGAGGAGGAGGGGGGCTGGGTAGATTGCAAACATCTGACCCGATAAATGCTTACAAACTGCAAGAGTAATACGTAAAGTAAGGGCCGTTCTATCAGCACCTCGTGGGTAACGTGTTGCCGGAGCAACAGTTATGTTGCCCGCGGAGACATTTGGAATGAGAAGAGGTCTTCTGACCCTTTCCCTGGCAAAACCGAGACAGGGGGCCAAAGCAGTTTTCAAAACTTATAAGATTTCTTTTATGAATACGTATAGTACGTTACATGACAAAATTACATTACCAATGACTTTTGTAAAAACGCTATCAAAATAGCGACACCCTAGCCTAGGCTGTTAATTGCAATGTTATAAATTTTCCCTGTTATAAACACTATATCGTCATTGAACGTGTACAGACCAGTACAAGGTAAAATTATGAACATAATTATTCGTACACGCCTACATTCCTAATTCTGTGTACTGAAGTCCATGTTGCCCGAATGCAGACCACATTTTATTGGAGCTCCCCGCACGACGCAAAAGGTTTAGCGGGTCTCATCTGACGCTAAATCCTAAACTTGGAAGCGTGTCCCTCCGAAACGTCGGGGCTTATGTACCAAACTACATAGCGCCCCATTCCAGAAGACAGCAAGTTCTTAACCTGTTACGTGGGAAGTAAATTCACAAACATGCAACTGCGCCTATGCATACCTCACTGGTCTCCTCTTCTCTTGTTGCAGGAACCAACCAAGCAATCACAGACAGAGAAAACAAGAGTAACGCCGATTCAGTTCATACTCATAACCTCAGCTGTCTGCAAATCTAATCGAAAGTGTATACGTAGGCCTGCCGCACAGCCTCATCAATTAGTTTTCCTTCCCTTTCCATACCGAAAGTTAATTTCAAATAAGTCTCACATCGTAATGAGATCTACATTTTACCACAGATTCCTAATATTTTTGAACGGCTCGTTTCCAATAATCCGAATTACCAGCTGATTAACCGCCATAATTTATTGGAGGCATTAAGAATGACACACAGAAGATACAATTAATTTTCACAACTTCAATCAAGTTTTGCCATATCAAATTTTAATATCAATATTTTCGAGAGACGAAATACGCAGAACTGATAAGTATGAATGCCAATCAAGAACTCAGTTTAAAAGCAAGGACTGCCTATCAGAAGTCTTCATGTATTCAAAGGCCAGAGCCAGGGACTATAAAAAACATACATTCAATTTAAAACGAATCTGACGGCATTACACTGCGTGACAGTCTGAAAACAGAATCATCACAAAGCAAACTGAAAGCTCGCGCCGTTAACAATGAACCTTTTCATCAAAACTGGAAGCTGTATAAGACATCTTGGTGGCTTCTCAGGGTGACAAAGTCGAATGGCAAAACAGGCATCATACGCCACTGTATAGCTTCTGTACCAGTAAGGGTAAAGTTTTCCCTGTCCACGCAGGCATGTAGTGGGAGTGAAGTTCCAATTATTCTTACAACGGCATTACATAGAGTTGAGTAATTAGGTTAAACAATGATTAGGAGGCTGGGTGGGCCCTCAGAGCCGGCCAAGATGCTTCTTGGAAAAGAGAAATGTCTTACTCTACCAGGATCGAACCCCGGACCGTCCAGCCCGCAGCCAAGTCGCTATGCTACTCCAGCTCCGTTCAGTACTTCTATCACGTCCAGCAAACACATTAATAAAACAGTGAAACATGGGCATTGCTGGCATACCATTTAGGGAACGCTGTAAAGTACGCCTGGCAGTACGCCATTCAGAGTCCGCACATCGAACCTGGTGCACTGTACCGTGTATCCCGTCGCTCTTAAACAGCAATAATAATTGCTAGTGGGAAAAGGACGTTGAAGGTAATCGGGAAATCGTTTCTTTCGTATCTTCAGCAGTCAACCCTTAGATCCTTACATGTTTTCCCTATAGCATTTCTTCCCCTCTTAGCCAACTCTTCTGTGTTATGTTAAATATGCGGATTAGGTCACATCATTATCCCTCACACGGCACAGTTTCGGGCACATAGCGGCCACCTATGCAGTGTGTAAAAACTACATGTTTCCATGAAAATGGCATGAAAACAGAAAAAAGCAAAACACACACACACACACACACACACACACACACACACAGTCCATCGTGAACCCAGTCGTTTTGTACTGTACGACCGCATAGAAATTCTAGCGGGTTCTGAAGATGGTGTGTTGCAACTTAACACAAAGTGAGCAAATGCGCAAGAACTGTTACAATGTGTGTTAACTTCCCAAGCTGAAGAACACAAGGCTTCAGTACTTCGTCAATGATGATTCCCTTTAACCTCCCAGTAATCACAGGCCCTGACCCTCGCCAAAAATAGGTGGTTTACGAGAAGTTCTGCTCCTTCAAGCAACTCTCAACCTACAGAACAACAGACATCAATAGACATCTTCAGAGGATCTGACGATGCCACAAAATCACAGCTGTAACTGTACAAAGAAGACTCACGCAGATCCAGTCTCTTCAAATTTGTGGGTTTTATCGAGGATGGACAGCGTCAGGCTCCCTCGTGTTGTAAATTACGCACTGAATCAGCCACTAAAAGAAACCGAATTTAACTACACCTGTCTCAAAGCACATTCCAGCGACAGCAGAGTATGCAGAAGACGTGAGCACATCTTAAGTGTGATGCTGAAGACAATTTTTTCTATTTTATAATTTCTGAATTATTACATACGTCTGACCGCCTCTGTGGTCTAGTGGTCAGAGTTTCTGGCTACAGATACAGAGGTCCCGGGTTCGATCCCCGGCGCTACCAGATTTTCTGAGTAGTAGTGGGTCTGGAACGGGGTCCACTCAG
>Ga0123352_10004681_pt1 | contig 20241 bp, 14 predicted proteins | sample TergutLab28metaG_FD_89700 | JGI IMG/M metagenome (GOLD analysis project Ga0123352, IMG submission 89700) | Labiotermes labralis P1 segment gut microbial communities from Petit-Saut dam, French Guiana - Lab288 P1 | ecosystem: Host-associated > Arthropoda: Insects > Digestive system > Gut ...
CCATGAGTTTATAGCTTCGGTATTGAAATGTGTGAAGGTACTGCATTTATGTAATACAAATGGAAGTTCCATATATATAAACTGTGCAAACAAAATAACTGCACAATCACCACATTTACTCCCTGTAAACAGCCTATCTACTGAGCCACATTGACAATAAATTAAAATCTCACTGCATCACACACTGACATTCACTCAGAAACAAAAAATCTACACACTAAACCATATAACGTATATGACCATCCTAATGCAATTCAGAAGTTGGACAACAGAAATTCAAACTAGACTGTCACAACTTCCATAAGTGGGTCCTTCACCACGACTTGACGCCTATTTAGGTTGTGGATGCAGATGGCCTCCACATACTGAGTGGCTATTAATATACTGAATAAGAAGTTGTGGGCAGCAAACAAACAAGGGTCCTCCAGCCTGGCGGTCGGTTTGTGTAACATCTCCTTACCATAAAAACAGAATATGTTATTAAAGTGAACAGAGACCTGAACTGCTAGAATGGCTATTCAAGAAATATGATGATACAGAGATAAAAGATCATGCCACACAAATCTAATTGCAGTAGATCTATTCAATCTGGAGGTATCATCATTATCAACTACCTACAAAACTTTATTCAACCTTCTTCCGTCAAGGTAATTTCTTCACAAAGTTGAAATTACTGACAATAATCTCTGTTCAAACTGACATAACAACTGTTCATGTATCCTGCCTTCATCAAATACTTGAGAAAATGGGAAGATTTCAAAATAAACATAGGAATCAGTTTGAAAGGTGATTTATTTAACATTCGCATTGGGTGTCAAACCTGATCTCTCACAAGGAGGGAGGAACACAGGCTGAGGGTGTATGAGAATAGGGTGCTGAAAATGATATCTGGGCCTAAAAGGGGAAGGTAACACAGGAATGGGGCACTTTATATTATGAGGAGGCTCATAATCGCTACTCTTCACAAAATATTGTTTAAGAGATCAAACAAACAATGAGATATGTGGGGTATGTAGCATGCATGAAGAAAGGGTTTGTGCAAAGTTTTTGTTCCGGATACTCTAACGGAAAGACACCATTTGGAAGACCCAGGCATAGAAGGGTGGATAACATTCAAAAACATATTCAAGAAGCATGATGGAAGATAAGGATTGGACAGAGAAATGTGGCAGTCCATAGCAAACATGACTAATATCTGGGTTTGATTAAATGGGCTGGGTTTGTCGACTACCCAACGAACTATCAGCTTACCAAGAAGAAATCTACTACGTGCATTTGTGTAAGGAAAAACCAACTTCATGCATTTTTTACACTAATATATCGAGATTCACGTTCAACAAAACATAAAATATACTCTATACAGTTAAGAAGTCAGTTGGCTACCTACCATAAGATACTTAGTTTCCATTTCCTTGTATTACTAAAGAAGTCCTGTTACTGTGTACATTCAATCACACAACACTCACCATGCTTTCCTCCATAACACAAAATATTTCTTCAAGTCTCTGTACTACAATTCTGGAACTCTTACTGCCAGTAGCTGCAGAATCTTCAGTAAGTGTAACAAACTGGCTGACAAAAACCTGACACAGCTCACGTCTTCCAGTAAGTGTATGTCCGTTTGAGTATTCTCCCTGTTCATAAAAGGAAACAACTGATCAAATACAAGTGATTAAAAATGTCACATTACACACAGTAACACATTTACATTTCTGTCAGGCACTAACTCTCAACAAACCTGCAATAAAATGTGAATAGCAATGCAAACCCAAAACTGGCTGCTACAAAAATTTGTCAAAATTCATATCCATTTAAATTAAATTTCACTGACACCAGAACTTGTTTATCTGTGCACATAAGGGACATAGAAAGGACATTAGAATAGGCCATCTTACCATTTGTGTACTTCTAGTTACGCTGAGGAAAAATATACAGGGAAATATGGAACTAATAGTAGCACAGGACACATCAACAGAAACACCACAATTCATTACAAAATGGGAAAATTACCTTCTTTCACAATGATATTTACAGGGGACCTGACAGCTCACTGTACCAAGAGGCTTAACAGAAACACAACCAACCAAACTCTACATTAACTTTGCCCCACACATACACCGTTCAAACCAGCAGCCTATCACAAGGTCTCTGCAGTATATGAAGAGGTAACCCAATCTACGGGCAGTCTTAATATGTGCATAATATGCACACAATATGTGGCACAGTGCTGAGAACAAGTTACCCCAGACTTCGGAAATACGCTGATAGTAATGGAGAGACTGGAACAAGTGGATATTTTCGACTTTCAACTGCCGTGCCACGGCACATTTGCACGGCGCATGTTATAACAGAGCCAGCTGTAATGTAACAAGTGGCCGGTTTATCGTGCAGCTTCGTTAACGGCATGGGTTTGCAACCGGCGGGAGTCATCCACAATAATTTAGCTGTTAACACACACCACTTATTTCTCCACGTGCGAAACGCGACCCAGCCCACAATAACGCGTGTCAGCCTTTGCCATAAAAAGGTGTGACGTTCACGTTTCACTGAATCACGTGTCATTCTACCATTCAACCATGAGTTCATCTACTCCACTCCGAATGCTACACAACAGACAGTCGGCAACAAAACACATGTAAATAACAGCATTCTCCCTACGAACATACAGCACCTTATAATTCACGCACGTAATTGAATACCAATGCAGAACTCACAATGACACACAAATAGAATGATAGGAACAAGCCGTGACAAAATGCAACCAAATGAGAAACATTGTCTAACGCACTGCTCACAACTCGTTTCGAAGCTTGGTTACGTAATTCACAGATTACTAAATGGCCATAGAGTAAAGTTTCACAGTTACTTGTGTAAGAAAATTAGCGCCACGTACGGCAGATCTGCAGAAGTAACGAACAATTACCGAAAGTCGTGCCGCACTGGCCTTTATTTCTGTGAATATGGATTAACGATCATATCCTGCTGTGTATGTTTCAACTTACTCTTCCCGTATAACACTACCAATAATCATAAGTTTTTTCAAGTGTTGTTTATTATTACAACATTTATGTGATTTATAATAATGATAATAAAAATAGTTTTCTTGTGCCCGGTGACACGGGCAAACTAGACACACGCACTTCCATCATTTTAGTGCAAAACGCGCACGGAATTAATCTTGCAGCGCGATGGAGCAACGAGAATAAACTGAACCTGATGGAGTGTCGTTATGTGGCAAAATTGCTTCACGAATGTCTGTTTTGTTATGACTTGTAGCGTCACCTTGATACGGAACTGCTAAATTCTAGCCTAGTTCACCATGTGGGGAACAGCAAAGGGAACTAGAAAAAGGCATGTAGTCAAACACAAATTAATCACTGATGTGTATTTAATGAGTACATGTGTCGGCCTGTATTGGCCAATTCAAAACAGGAGTCAAAACAATCCGAAACATGTAGTTGTTTCCTTCGCATAGTCATTAAATGCATCTCAGTGATTAAGTTGTATTTGACTACATACCTTTTCCTAGTTTCACGCAAACAACGAGGATGGCACACTTCCTAGATTCCTAGAGGAAAGGGATGTTCAATGACTCCAGTTGCGCATCCTTCATTTGCTCTATTCTCCAACTCTGGTACACAATAATGTATTGTTCATATCCCATACATATGTACAAGTTCCAACATTTTGATTGAATGGAAGAAGAATGTAGTACCAAAAAGAAATCCACGATTTTTTATGCATTATCACACAGTTTGCTAGTAAGATTAATTGTATTAAATTCCCTTGTAAAGTTGATTAATTTTGGTCCGACAGTATTAAGTTAGCAGCACACCAGCCGCGAATGGGATCCTAAGTGGGATGTGGAAGTGTACCGACAGTTGCAAATTTACAGTGTGAAAAATTTCCATCTTTGTCAGCAAGCATAATAATAATAATAATAATAATGAATGCCTTCAAGGTAACGGTATAAGAATAGACCTAGGGAGTTCCCTGCCGGTCGTAAGAGGCGACTATTGGTTGCGAATGTCCTGAACCTACACTTACACTCAACATTATTTCTTACCAAAATCAAATCCCCAACCTACCCCATCCATCAACCTGGTAGAAGGTATAAAATGCACTATACCCATGACAATGGAGAACAAAGTTATTCGAGCCTCGGGAACTGCTTCGTGTATGCAGCGTATAACCGAGCTGGCTGTTTGGGAACTGGACATTCAACGAAAAATGTGCGACAGTTTCCCGTGCTGATTGGTGGAGCAAGTAGCACCATCCCACGCACGGGTACCACAAGGCCCTGTCGCGAGTCCATACAGCATAATGAGACCCCAAAAATTGAGACTATTTCCTAGCCCATTCTCGGGACCTCTAAGACTGGGAACCCACAACAGCGCATAAAGTGGAACGAAGAAATGAACACGTTTATTTTTAGCCAATATTTCATATTCACCAGATTAGAAAGTACTAATATTGAATATAGATGAGAATTACATCACAGGTTTACAACGCAGTACCCGGAGATGGTGATTAGTGAACAAAGAATAGCAGACCAACGAAGGGCCTTCTTTACTAAAGGCTTAATAACAAAGCGCCGGTTAGAACAAATTAGAGCACAAGAGGCTGAAAACTTCAAGGAGGCAAATGTAAATTCAGAGGAAGAAACAACACAACCTACTGACGAAAATCAACAAAAAGAAAACAGCCGAAGATTAGAGCACCCACTGACTGCAGAAAACCCAGTACTAGAGAAAACAAAAGCAGAATTTTACAAGACACTAAAAGAATTTGAGGGAACAGGACCAATTATGCGATATCAGATACCTAAACCAAGGTGTTCCCAGAAACTAGCTACCATGATAACAACCGTAAAACGATAGACATTTCCGGAATATTTGAAACAAAATGTCGCCAGTTACCTTGAATTACGTAACACCACTTACGCGGCAGCAGTTGCCACTGTTAAGTTGTCGGGGTTCAGGATGAACGGAAAAATTGTGAACCACATACAGAATGAATCACAAAACCAAGCATGGGAAAGAAGACTTAAGAAACGAATTGGCGATTTGAGAAAATACATTAGACGAGTTCTACAGTCCCAAAATTGCAATACCTTACACGACCCAAAACAATGCTCACATTACGGAAATACTTGACACGCTCAAACACAGGCTATCTGTAAAAGCACAATGACTTGGGCGATACGAAGAAGCAAATGGAAGAAAGCAACTAAATAGGCTTTATTCTACCAGCGAAAAACGTACTATCGCAACCTAAGAAGCGAAGAACAACCCGACTGCCACGACACACTGACGGTTTTAACAGCCTTCTGTGCGTCCACTTGGGGAAATGCAGTCAAACATAATCTGAAAGCAAGTTGGATAAGAAGGGAGCAAAACAGAGCGTCTAACGTAAGAACAATGGAATATAGCCCTGTAACCACAAAACTAGTATCTTAGCTGATTACTAAAACATTTAACTGGAAGGCACCGGGACCAGATGCAATAAACAACTTATGGATTAAGCGGTTTGCTGCAACTCATTCATACTTAGCACATCACTTTAATCAATTTTAGGAGGATGCCGGAAACATTCCAGATTTTCTAATTCAAGGTATCACACACCTACTGCCGAAAAGCTAAGACTGTCAGGATCCGTCCTAATATAGGCCATTAACTTGCCTCTACACAATCTACAAGACATACACAGCATTTATAGTTGAAATGATTTATAAGCATCTAGACACAAACAATCTCTTAGCAGAAGAACGGAAAGGATGTATCAAAAAATTCCTAAGGCTGTAAAGAACAACTAATAATAGATTCGGTAGTACTGGAACAGGCGCATGAAGATAACCGAAACCTGTACATAGCATACAGCGATTATAGTAAGGCTTTTGACTCAGCTTCACACAGCTGGCTTATACACATGTTGCAAATATACAAAATAGACCCACAGATAATTAACTCATTACAACAGCCGAACGAGGATGACATCAGCCACATGCAAGCTAAACAAATTTAACACGCCCGAATGAAACAGAAGCTAGGCGAAAAATACTTAACTCAAACAAAAAGCATATGAAAGACAAAGTTGAATGGGGAAAAAAAAAATACGATAAAAGCTTTCAATAATTATGCGATCCCAGTACTAACTTTTAGCTTCGGAATGGTGAAATGGACACCTACAGACCTAGCGAACCTCCAAACCAAAATGAGAACGTTACTCACGAGATAAAGATTTCACCACAACCGTGCTGCAAAGGAAAGACTTACTGTACCACGGCAAATATGTGACAGATGTTTGATTGTTATAACTCCACTGCATGATAAACAGGCGAAGCTCCTTCAGACATACTTCTTAAACAAACAAGTCACATCGTCTCTTCTTGCTGCAGGAGTAAAAGTAGATGATAGTTGCACAATACTGGACTTAGTCCGCGCAAATGCAAATGAACTCCTCACAGATAAATATGATAACCAAGTCAAGAGGCAATTGTCCTAGAAAGAATTGCATGGCCAACATCTGTACTATTTCTGCGAACAATATGTAGATATAGAAGCGTCGAACAAACGGCTGACTAACGCGGATTTGTTCGCCGAAACAGAGAGCATTTTAACAGCAATACAGGACCAAGTTATACTAACAAGAAACTACAAGAAATATATTTTGAAGAAGCCAGACACCGATGAACTATGCAGAAAACGTGGAAAAGAATCTGAGGCAATCCAACACCTTACTGCAGCATGTGAGCAACTAGCACCTACCGAGGATGTAAAGAGATATGATGGACTGGCTAAAATTATCCATCAGAAACTGGCAGAAGCAGCCGAATTGATTGACAATAAAAGTCCATATTACAAGTACATACCAGCTAATGTACTGGAGAATGAAAATTTCAAGTTGTACTGGAATCGCAACATACTTACTGACAAAACAAAAAATTATAATCGACCTGACATAATTTTTATGAATAATAAACCAAAGAACACCTTTTGATAGACACAGCTGTATCCAAATACACATAATCTCGCCAAAACTATATCCGACAAACAATACAAGTAACAAGAACTGGCGAATGAAATACATGCAAAGTGGAAGCAAAAGGCAACACAAGTGATCCCGACAGTAATATAATCTACGGCAGTAATTCCACAGTCACTGTCACACAGTCTAACAACACTTAACTTGCATCCCAATACATATATACAGCTGCAAAAATCCGTAATTCTTGGCACATGTTCAATTGTAAGGAACTTTTAAGCTACAAATAAGACCACCTAGCCTAATCCTGTTGATTACTGCATCCCAGGATAGGTGAATACTTTTCAGTCAAAGCTGAGAAATAATTAATCCGATTATAATTATTATTACATCTCATTTAGTAGTTTTCCAGAATAGTAACCAGTGAGGTATTGTCCGTCCAGGGGCAAAGCCCCGAGCCCAAAATTCGAAGAAAGGGGGTTCAGTTTTCTACCGCAAATTTAAAAAAAGCAGGTAGGTGGCTCCAAAACCCCGAAAAAGCATCTTGGGGCAAAAGCCCCCGGACCGAAACTGAAAAATTTTATTTGGATCCGGTAAATGGCGGATGCGGCGCTAATTTTGAAATATCAAGTGTAATTATAGAGTCGGCCATTGTGTAAAGTGGCGGGTGTGGCGATAATATTAAAAAATAATTTCAATTTAAGAGTCGGTCATGTTCCAAAAAATTGGCGCACGGGGAGAGCCCGTTAGTTTTAAAGTCCCGCCATTTTGGGTACCCAGTGTCGCTAACTTTAAATTAAAGTTAATATGACGGTCAGTGCTAAACCTTTTTTCAGCAAGCCAGAGCGCCAACTTTAAATTAAATTTTATATGACTGACCCACTATTTTCGAATATGGTGTGGGTCAGCGCGCAAAGTTTGAATTAAACCTAACTTTAAAGTCCGCCATATTTTACAATATGGCGGCCAGCGCCCCTGGAGGGAGAGAGAGAGAGGGAGGCGAAGTATTGAGTGCTAGGACGGTGTTGTGCCTATGTGAGGATGGGTGAATGAGAGCAAGAAGGGGAATAATGATAGAGAAGTGGAGCCGCCATGCCCCACCTATGCCCAAGCCTCCTTCTGGAATGTTCTATGACAGGCGAAGTATTGAGTGCGAGATGGTTAGCGCTGGTCACCCCTGTGTCCCTCGCGTTATATAGGCTTCTTCTGTTGCCATATTCCGAGTTCGAGTGAAAACCGTGACGCCTCGTGTGACCGAGGGAGCTAATGCAGGTGCATTCCATCACTCGCGTAGGAGCATTACTTGTTGTTTCTGAAAAAAGCACCATCGATGCAAATTACTGTAGCAGCCCGGGGAGCTACCGAACGTGGGTGATCTTAATTTTCCATTTTATGGAAGGTCGATTATTGCAAGTAGGAACGCACCAACACATGTCAGTTAGATATCTTTAAGCCTGTAACCTGAGACGGGGATATAGGACTACCTGGGGCTCGCCTGTACGAACACGTCATATAGCAAGAAGTGTGGCGGGTTGAACGTATTGATTTTTGTATAAACGCTCCGTGACCCCATGGCATAAATGTCTGTGCTAGCCGCATCGAGAATCTGTGAAGACGTAGCTGCATCTCGAAGCCGTGAAGGGCATGACATCGTGTAGTTGGGTAAGTGCATTACGCTAACTGTTAATACGTAGCTATTGGCTTGTGCTAAATAAGTGTGTCTATGTGTAAGGCAACAGTGCGTAATTAATGTAACGAAATGCACTTATAGAAAACGACGTAGGCGTTGTGTGCAGCTGTGAAGAAGGGCGTGGCAACCGGAGATTGGATTCTTGGTCCTCTCTCTCTCTCTCGCTCTCTCTCTCTCGGAAGACTGGTAGGTGGAACGTTACATAAATCCTCTGGATACGTTATTTAAGACTTTAATGGGTGTAAGTAGAGGCACGCTTTTATATTTATGTTGGAACACGATTATCAGGAATGTAATAAGCGATATTGTGATCAGAATAAAGACGTAAGTAATGAAATGAGCGATCAAAGGTGACATACATCTGTGTTGCATTCCTGTTGATCGTTTGCAAACAAGAGGATAACTGTGTGACGGTAAGTGGCAGAGGTTTACTGTTCAGCGTCACCTAGGTTGACGTATCCGTGCCGGGCGTAACCTGTTTGCTGCAGCTCAGTTTGTGGGAATAGTGCGTGCCTGCAAGGCGGTGGTGGTCTGAGAAAGGAAAGATGTAGCTGCATCTCGAAGCCGTGGAGGGCGTGACATCGTGTAGCTGGGTAAGTGCATTACGCTAACTGTTAATACGTACCTATTGGCTTGTGCTAAATAAATATATATAAGTGTAAGGGAACAGCGCGTAATTATTGTAACGTAATGCACTTATAGGAAACGACGTAGCCGTTGTGTGCAGCTGTGTAGAAGGGCGTGGCATCCGGAGATCGAAGTCCTAGTCCTCTCTCTCTCTCTCTCCCTCTCTCTCTCCCTCTCTCTCTTGTAAGACAGGTAGGTGGAGCGTTTCAAAACTCTCTGGATACGTTATTTAAGATTTTAATGAGTTGAAGTAAGGTCACGCTTTTTTATTCATGTTGCAGGACGATCATCAGAAATGCAATAAGCGATTGTGTGTTGAACTGTGACATACATCCGTGTTTTGCAATCCTCATTATCGAGCGTAACAATGGCATAACAGTGTGACGTTATGTGGCAGAGGAACAATGTACAGCTTCACCTAGGTTTGAAGCATCTGTGCCGGCGTAATCTGGTTCCTGATGCTGCTGCTTGGAGGAAGAGGCGTGCCTGCAAGACGGTGCTGGTGCTGGGTGGAAAAGAAGAATACAGCGTGATCTGCTCCTATGAATAGAAACGGTAAGAGCCCACTACCAGTTCATTTCCACATTTCACATAGCATCAGATCAATAGTCGCCCTAGCATATTTTATGTTTTCCGTGACCGTTTGAGGGATGGTAATGAACTAGTAGATGTTCTTACAGGCTGTGATTACCAGTGGGGAGTTGTCGGCAGCGGTCACGTACGGTACAGACTGTGCCTTGACAGAGAGACACGTGTGGGTGTATCGGCAGTGCCAGAAAAAGAAGAAGAAAAGACAGATTAGTGCAGTGATCCTTACATTTCACATAGGCAAACTGATAGGGCGTGTTCAGAGCACAAGATGAATATACAACAGTCAGCTAAGATTGCGTTTAAACAAAGCAGTAGTGATACATATATACACTATTCATTGCATGTACACATAAATGCTACTAGCTGTTCTTCACTCAGGTGAAAGTAGTCTATGTGTTAAATGACGATGATATGTTTCACACAAATGTTACGAGTTCCTCATACAGGTGAGGATAATCTATGTGTGTACTGGCGTTAGGCATCGGTTCCACATACACAACTGAAGTTAAAGACATCGTCACATACGATAACAAGTACGGCAAAGCAAGTATGTAATCGCGCATTTTTTGCTGCACGACATAAAACATTCGCGCAAGATAGTGCATGTTCAGTGGCGTTAGGCATTCGCACTTGATGACTAGTTTCTCATCCTCCTCCCCTTTGCACACAGAATCGTGTATCTTGGGTAGACACTCCGCCAGTGTGTAGACCTGCTCGTCTGTGAGAATAGAGGACTTAGACGCACATCTCCGTTTGGCAACGAATTACATCAGAGGTTGATAGTCACGAGGAGGTAGAATCCGACAGGCACGTATTTCGTTTGTTCCCATTGATAAAAAGAGGCGTCTTAGTAGGACTATCTGGGAATCGAATGCGGGATTGTGAGCCCATTAGGTACAGATGTGACTGTAGGACGATGAGGCATCAGGTAACTGCTACTCCTGGACAGGAGGGTTAAGAATCCTCTTCCTCCTCCTCTTAGCAGCAGCAGCAGGAACGTCGGTGGACCGTTTAGTACTAGTAGTATGCTGTCTAGACGTCATCGCAGCAGGGAGGAAAGTAAGGGGATGGGCGACGTGTTCGACCGGTTTTTATAGGGCTGCAACAAATTCGGCAGTATGCCGTGTTAGGTCAGGAGGACATTGGACAAAATCCTTCTGCTGCAGATAGTACATTAACCAATCGTAGAGAGAATGCGCGGTTTCGTTTCCACAAGCATATCTAGGAAACTTGTGACATGATAATGTACACCGGTGGTCGTGATTGAAAGAGGCGGGTGAGGGGCAAATGAGATCCTCTAGTTTATAGTTCGGCGTTCCGTGAATCCTGCGAGAAATGTACATTTAGAGACGCCGTAGGCGTAGAGGAGCGCGAATTCCGTCACGGCTTCGTTAGTGACCACGTGTAATTATTTATATTCACTATGCCCATCGGACCAATTTAAGCCGTTTTCTGTCGAGGCATGATCTGCCATTTGTAGGGGCTCTTGATTCGGAACGTCTCTTATGCGGCGGCTCTGGCCACGCAGTGCTCCTTGACGATCGTCTCATACTGCCACCCCCGCAAGAACTCGTACTCAATCACGACCTCCCTACCTCCAGTCATTTTAGATTAGGAATGACAAAGAATCGGTAAAGAACTTACCTTTTCATATGCAGCTGCGACAGCATTGACCCCAGTCGCAACGAGACATTTGGGCCCCGAATTCGGTACCGAACTTTCGCCCGATCTGTAGGTCTGCGTTGCATGCATTGAAGAGCGAGATGAATTGTTTCGGAGTGTAGACCCGATCCATGTAGAGGGCGAATAGACAGCAGTACTTCCCGCAGACGTTACTCGTCAAGACTTGCAGGTGTCTCATGATGCAGTTCCAGGTGGTGCGTATGCGTTTAATGAACGCCTGGATGGCGTGTACAAGCTGTACGATGTCATAATAAATCGAAGCAGTAAGCCGTCGAACATTTGGGTCGGAAGTGTACGGCTAGCAAGTGTGAACCTCCCTCGGTGTGGCAATCAGCATTGACAATGACAGTGCTGGTTCGCGCGATCGAATGAGCTAACGTCGATCAGTGTACACAGTATTTGCACATTGTCAATCTCTCTCTTAGAAGTCGGTCGTGACCTACGCTAAAAATCTACGCGGATGGAATATTCGAATTCTAGGCACAGCAGACACATGATCGCCTCAGGCATTTTCAACTCAATTCTGATATTGCCGTTCTCAGGTTGGGACGCATGACCCTCCGACGTGTTCGGATCAGGTATAAGTTCAAAGAGTAACATGAAATTGCCGTTTATACACATATCGTGTTATCTGCAGTTCCAAGTTCGAATAATGTATTCCAGACGCTTTGAAAAGCGTCCTGTAGACCACGACGCAGGTCTTTTAATGATCCATGCCAAGAGCTACGCCCTGTTTAGGGAACGTTGTCCCGTTCAGAAACAGCGAAAAATCGCTGATATTGTAATGTTGAAATATGTACGGGTTGCTGTCCAGCGAACCGATAAATTCGGTATAATTAAACATGGTGAAAAAGAGATGTTTCAGTATTTGACCTAGGACGGCGTTCGTCGATGGATAAAGATTTTGATCCGGCGGAGATTGTGAACGACTTGAGTTCTACACTCTTTACGTTATACCGCCGGAGACACCCCTTGCTCAGTGCCGAATTGTGAGCCAGCAATATGGCGGAATTTGGCCTTACGCGTTTGACCAGTAATTGGGCGTTTTTGAATCGAGACTCTTGTTCATCAAATACAAGCTCGATCGGGCCTTCGTCATTATGATCTGCAACCTGACACCCGGCAGTAAGTATAGGGGTACGTTATATATGTCAGCATGTAATCGACCGTAGAGCTGCATTTTCTTACTCGCGCTAAGTTTTTTCCAAACGGGTGATGAATCCCAGGTTCATTGTGACGTCAGAGTCTCGACCGTATGGTCGCTAGACTGCATGTCTCTCGTGTCGAGATACGGGTAAGCTTTTGAGAGAAGTGAGGCTGCCGCGTCCGTGCCGTAGCTCATGAAAGTCTCCAGATAATGATGATAATTATAGTGCTCGCTTGCCTGCGTGATGGTAAGGACATTGAGGCGACATTACATTGATTGAACAGAGAGTGCAGGAAATTATTGGTCACGGCCGGAAGGTCCGTAAAGTTCACATGGTTTCCCGAAGCCGAGATCATTTTACCCCAGACGTAGAATTTGATATCTAGATCCATGTAACTATCCTTATCGGCAGCTATAAAAACATTCGGGGTCGTTTTGATCTCCATCGTACCAAGCACAGACGTCTGAATAGTGTGTGCGCAAAGATGTCAACCTCGCTTCTAACGGCCGCTATCTCCTGAAGAAAACTAAGAAAAGATATCCCTTTTTATAATTTTTCTGTCACGCCTCTACTTTTCGTTTCGGGACTTTGTCCCCCTCTTGTCCCCTTTTACCTCACGTTTTTCTGGCGCGTTTGCGTCCAGGACCTCGTAATTTGATAATCAAATTTTGTGCGGATTCAATCACATTATATCTCCAGCACTCACTTTGGGTGACTTCAGTTCCGTGATATCGGTCAGGATCTTGCAACCGGTACACAAAGTCTCGCAGCCCACTGCCTTGGCCACACTCAACAGAAGAGAACAGCACCAGCGAAAAAACCCGTGAAAAAATTGCCGATCCCGTGTCCTCGCTGGAGGTAAAGAGGGGCGGAAGACACGGGAGCGATCCCCGGAGTAAGACCGCGACCCTCTTTATTTAGGTAGTAGACAACTAAAGGATGCATCGTTATAAATGTCCTATTAGAGATGACAACGCCGCGTTTTATAGATTATCATTTGTAATTTTTATGAAAATGAAGCACCAATTTGCGGGCGTCGTGGTGTCCTCGAAAGGAATGTGCAGCCCATCCTTCGTCAAGAACTCGATTCCGACATCCTCAAGTCTCCGCTGCTCGACAGTCACATTTTACACGTTTCGAAACTAGTGCTGAAATGATGATGATGAAGGTAAGATGAACGTTCGCATACAACTGACGATGCTGTCGCCCACAAATTGCGGTGATATCAGGTTACAGTATAGTAGGGCGATGGTTTCCCCTATTTGCGGCGAGGAACACGAAATTTCACAGACCCCCACTTCCCAATAGAAGGTCCAACCTAGGTCGACGGGTTGTGATAGTGTCACCGTGAAATCGGCTTGTGTATTCTGTTCAAAGATGTCTCGCGAAGCGTTGCTGAACAGATTCACGTAAAAAATCGCTCGGGCTCGCCGCCATATTGAATATTCGTCACGCTAGTTGCAGGCACCCAAGATTCGAATTCCTGACTGTAACCTCGCTAGCGGACAAGGTATTCACGAATGTATCGTCTAACCATCTTCTCCAGTATTTTATCTATCTTATAAGTGGTCCGGTCCGTTATGCGTACGGGGGTCAGTTCCTTCCGATAAAACTGGCCGTCTATAGGCGTGCGGTTAAAATCAACGAGCTCGTAGACGGCTCGTGGGCGTCTCTCGAGTACTTTCGCGACACGAAATATCTCGAGGCTGAAAATCTGTTCGGCAGCCTTGGCAAACCGCATCTTCTCCTTGCTGATGCGTACGTGCTGCCCCACAAGAAACGTCGCTTACGCCTTCTTCCTCTTCCATATCGCGAGAACGTCCGAATCGGCCACTCGCGAGGCAGCCATGCCAGTCGTCGAGTGAACCGTGTTATTGTAGGCAATGACAACTTTAGGCAGAACATCGATATATTCGTAGGTTCTTTTATATGTAAAATATTTGTAGAGTCTATCGCGAATAGTGCGATGCAGACGTTCCACGACTGAACATTTCAAGTCGCGGTTTCTACAAACCTGAAACTGCAAGCCCTCGCCCCATAACATAACCTGGAAACGTTTATTTAGAAACTCCTTGCCCTTATCAGTTCGCAACCTTAAGGAATCCGTTTCCGTGTCGAATATTTAGGGTCATCGAATATGGACCAAAACGCTCAGCCAACGGAAGGCCCGCTTTTTGTCTTTACGGGGATCATATGTAGAAATATCGACAATACATCTATAACCGACACAATCTATCTGTGATTATCGTTCTATTGTACGTAGATCTGTACATCCATCGAACCGCATTCCCACACTAAATCACGCACGTCACTGTATAGGGATTACGCACTAAACTCTTCCACGCAGGTCTATGAAGACTATAGGCTCCGATGGCGTCGACAGACTTTGTCGTCGTCGATGTACCTTTCCTCACCGACGTCGTTGCGGACCGACGCTTCCGCAGGGTCGAGATCGCTGACGGTCTGGCGGAGTCATAATACAATCTGCTAGTAGTAGTCATTAAAACTTTATCCACTCACGTTGTAACGCGGATTCGACACCCTGATCATTCGGTTTCGCAAAGAGGGGCGCAATGATATCGCGAAATTTCTTTCCTCGCGTTACATTAATGTTATCGCCAGGATTATATGTGTTCAAATGAGCGTTAGTCATTAACAATATTTTTTTATACGTCTTTAGAACGTCATTGCTGATAAATTCCGAATTCACGTCCTTACACGTCAATAGTTCCTATAACCCCTACCTTCCTCTAAACAGGTTTCCCTTAATTGTGATACTGACATTGGAATCTATAGCCACCGGAAAATTAACCATCATGAATAGCTCGCCATCCATCCGGATAGCCTATTGTTTATAGAGAAAACGCTTCCTCCTCATGTAAGGACCAGCAACGCTTCCAACATTTACATCTTATATACCGTACGTCTGTGTCTCCCCCCCTCATTGACTGAATCAACATCATCATCACCAACATCATCATTAACAACTCCGATTCCGGGAATATTACGTTGTTTACAGGTCTCATAAACGATCTCTCTAGAAGTCGAAGGAGCGCCAACAGGCGCCCTGCGCCGCGTCTTTTTTGGAGGCGTTTTCAGCACAATTTTAAGGACTAACAATCCTTTTGCTAGCCCGGGCTCGGGGGAGGTTACCTGTTAGAAGTTGTCGTCGTGTCGGTTATTACTCGTCTTAGAAAATCCGAGATCGCTTTCGTCTGCGTCTTCCGCCTGATATCGGCCTCGCTAAACTTGTGGCGCATCTTCAGCCACTCTTCATACGGATGGTTATTTTTAAATCTGCCTGCACGTTTCCGCTCGCGAGGTGAAGAGAGAGGGCGGCGGCGTCGTTTGTCCCTATTATGGTAATGTGCGGCCGAGACGAGGAACATCTTACGTAATATATTTTTATCATGTGCGCGCGGCGGAACTTAGGATGAGGCTGACGTCGTTGGCAGAATGGCGCCCAGTAGGGGCAACAGAAATCCACCGCACTGAACTATGTGTCTCTTATTGTCCGGGATGACACACGTGCCTATCGGCAACCTTGCGAAGCGCGGCCTTGTATTTTTACAGCTTGTGCTTGTTACAGCCTGACAAATTTATATTGCAGTTCAGGACATTCAACACACTCTCGGTTAAACAATTCTCAAGTCCTTTGTTACAGTTCGTTATTACGGCTTTACGCAATCTCGGTTCGGCGGTTTTGAGCACTTGAACGGCGTCATAATTGGACTGCCACGCTTCATCGCCTATATCGGAGTAGACGACCGGAGGACATTCTGTCGGGAATATGTTGTTTCGAAACCGCAGACCGTCATTCGTTGTGTTAGATCCAAGATGAGCTAACGGTGGGTTCGTTGAGTCGCATCCGGGTAGGCGTTATACAACCCAATACCATCTTCGGGATACACTTGTTGAGCCAAATATATAAACTGGTTCTTATCTCTGACGTTTTGTCAACTCGACCAGATGATACGTATTCAGCGAAATATCGCTACAGTAGCGTCTCTAATGAAAGAGGTTTTGCGTAATGAAAATCACGCTGATATTACTGTGATGGCTAAGTCTCGTAAACAAGTCACACACTTGTTTAGAATAAACGTCGATTAACACATCGTCTAGGATCAAGAGGCACGGCTCGCCGCGCGGGTACCCCAACAAAGTTCTCCGGTACGCCCTCGTTATATTTGATGTTTACGGGCAACAGCAGACGAGACGGAACAGCGGTCTTCTCGCCGTAACACCACATAATTCCACTGCCGAATTCTCTTTCGGGGCAGAAGGAGTCGGGGTTCTGTAGGAACCGTATGCAGAATGAAGCTTTGCCTGAACCACTAGGTCCGATCAGTATATAGGAGAACGAATGCTTAAATTTAAGCTCATCACTAACGGATGGTCGTGCTGTTACACGTCCCTCTACCTACTCACCCTCCCCGATATATACCCAAACGGGACGGACGTGTTTTCGCCTAAACGGAGTCTCTTGAAGAAGAATATTCTTTAGAACCTATTTTCGGGTTCGGTGACTTTCGATACAGTTGCATCTCATCCCTTCATCTTTGGCATAAATTTCTTCTCGGTATCTATATTCACGACAGTGGGTACTCCCCCCCCCCACCGGCACCAGAATTATGTCCCTGATAAGTTCGAAATTCACCAATCGCGAGGCGTTGTAATTCAGGGTTATGCCTCTGACTTTACAGATGGTTTTTTCGACCGTCGCAATCACAGTATCGAGCACCCTGTACGCGTAGTTCCTTGTCCCGCCACTCACAAATTACGATATGGTTTATGGGGGCGCAATTCGCAGGTCATGTATCCCAATTTGTCCCCGGTTTCAATCAAATCGGGTTCGTCCCTGGGCTGAATGTAAATTACCCAATCCGTGTCGCAATAGATCGAGTTCTCTTTCAGCCTGTCCAGATAGCGATACAAATGGATCCTTGCTCCTGCGGTGACGTAAGCTCCTATTACCTCGTTCGTATGTCGCGAACTCGGCACGTGTTCCTGTGCCCCGTACTTCGATGAGACCCAGACTTCGTTATCGTTGGCAAACACGAGGGTCATAAATTCGATGTCGGGCGTGGCCAGAAATCCGTACAGTTTTCTGTGATTACTTTGGTCATAGCCCGATCGTTCCTCTCTGTCAATTTCCACCACATGCAGTTGAGACAGAGTTTGGCCAGACCCCGTTTCGCATCGCTATAACTGATTGCTTCCTTCACTAGCCGTAACCGTTCACGTGTCCAAAACGATTCACATACCGCTCCTCCTCTTCGGGACTATGGACCCATGCGGGATATTATAATATATGGCGGACTTTATAGTTAAGATCAATTCAAACTTTGCGCGCTGACCGCCACTATATTGGAAAATGGTCGGACAGTCATATAAACTTTAATTTAAAGTTAGCGGTATGGCTGCCGAAAAAAAAGGTAAGCGTTGACCTCCATATTAACACCTATGTAAAGTTAGCGCCCCTGGACAAGCCAAAATGGCGGGACTTTAAAATTAACGGGCACCCCCGCGCGCCATTTTTTTGAAGCATGGCTGAGTTTTAAATTTAATTTATTTTTTAACATTAGCGTCACACCCGCCATTTTACACAATGGCCGACTGTAGAATTACATTTCATTTTTTAAAATTAGCGCCGCATCAGCCATCTACCAGATCCAAAACAAAAATTTTCAGTTTCGGTTCGGGGGCTTTTGCCTCCAAGATGCTTTTTTGGAATTTTGGGGCTCACTACCTGCTTCTTTTAAATTGGCGGGGGAAAACTGCACCCCCCTCTTTCGAATTTTGGGGCCGGGGGCTTTGTCCCTGGGCGGACTGTATCTCACTGGTTATTACTTCCCATCTTAAGAATGCAAACTCCTATCACAAATTAAGAAATAATCACAATAAAAATTACAAATCTAAACACAAAAACACCGGAAAATAATCAACAAAGATCTGGACTTATTACTCAAATATCACAAGGGGTTCAAAGGTTGACATGGTCTCAGCGGTTAGACAGATGCTGATATGTAAAACCCATAAATCCTGAGAAAACCAAACGCAACAAGGGCGGCTGTCGACAAATCCTACTACCACTTCCAAGATGGCTAAGGCCGTGACCCCTGGGCAATGCAGCTGAAACTGCAGCAGGCGGGAGAGGATGAAGGCAAAAGTCCAGCGACATAAACCTGGGCTCATTCAGCTAAGGGAGCAGACCGTTACAGAAAAGCAAACAGGTCTGGAGGCATCAAAGTGACAGCCCCACCACTAGACTTACCTTGCGACGGGCCGGTAAGCTATCCATGGGGACAGAAAACACTCACATCCTCAAAGGAAGAAAAGGATCGACACTCAATATGACTACACGGCTAGTTTTGACGCACAAAGATTTGAGAAAATAAAAGTAGCCACATGGAATGTCAGGGGAATTGCGAGCCTCTTCGGGGGTAGCAATTGCGATTAGGAGACTGGAAACACAAGGTACAAGATTACACTTGGATTTCGGACAGAATTATTGAAACTAGAATAAGAGTACTGAATAAAAATTTTACAATAGTGGAAGTATATATGCCGGTAGAAGGAAAAGAACAAGACACAGAAGAACCGTAGACGGAACTACAACAAAACATGGAGAAAATCCCTAAAACGTAAAATATTATTTTAGCAGAAGACTTTATTGGAAGGCTAGGCAAACAACCAATCCCAACATGTATAGGAACATATGGAGAACAAGAAACAAACCACAACGGAGCAACAAAGAGAGATTTTTGTGCATTTAATAAACTCAAAATAAATTCAATCTACAGACAGAAAGACATTCATAAATTTACTTGGGAGGCAAGAGGAAACAAGTCAATAATGGACTACATAACTATAAATTATAGATTAATATGCAACATTAAAGATACAAGAGTTTTGAAGGAAGTAAAATTAATACCGACCACAACCTAGTTGAAAGCAAATTTAAATTTTCAAAACATGCAGAACATGGCTACAATAAAACGGACAAAAAGTATACAAAAAATCTCCAACATTTAAAGTACATATGTTGGAACAAGAATCAATAAGAACCTTATATAGAAACAGACTGAAAGGTAAATTTTACACCACTATCAGGAGAGACAGGAGCAGAATGGTTGAAAATTAAAGAGGCCATCACCAAAGCAGCAGAAGAGAGTATAGTTGGTGGAAGAACCAGAAATGGCTTCGAACGAGTATTGACAAAATACAAGAGGAAATAGAGGAAAAGAAAGCTAGATACAGAAATTATTTACAAAACAAAACAGTGGAACACTATACAGATTATAGGAAACAAGCAATAGTAAGGAAAATGACATGAAGGCAAAGAAGAGAGGATTGGGATAAATTTGTTAAGACACTGGAAAGGGACATAACAGAAACACAAAGCAAAGCTTTAAAATATTTGAACAGCTACAACTGCAAGAAAGAGATAATGATCATAAAACTAAGTCAGGCCACTTACTCATTTTTGTTTTCATATCCATTCCTCATCCTTTGCAG
>Ga0123352_10004682_pt1 | contig 20240 bp, 9 predicted proteins | sample TergutLab28metaG_FD_89700 | JGI IMG/M metagenome (GOLD analysis project Ga0123352, IMG submission 89700) | Labiotermes labralis P1 segment gut microbial communities from Petit-Saut dam, French Guiana - Lab288 P1 | ecosystem: Host-associated > Arthropoda: Insects > Digestive system > Gut ...
AGATGCACGGTCAGCAAAACGTCAAAATGAGTGACGTTTGTACAACCGCGATATTCTCTGTACTCCACAGATCATATTTACCGTACCTTCACACAAACGTTAGTTTCATTAAAACTTAAATATCTAATGCCCCTCATATGTTAATTGATCAAGTGATTGATTACAAGAGAACCCGTCAGACTTCTGTGGTTTGCAGCAGGAATGTAGACACCCAAGACAAGATCCTTGTTCTATATGTACTCAAGATAACCAGAAAAGTTATTACTGTACTCTGCTTTGACTATCGTCTGCTTTCTGACTTGTGGGATTCTTCGATACTACACATATCCCAGTGGAGGGGCCACAGAGATATGTCAGAAGACGACTGTGAGATGGGAAAATTTGTTTCCTTTAGACGAAATACACAAACCTATAAAGCAACAGGGTCTACTGGAACAAGAATAAAAACTATTCGGAAGGGAGAATGTCACAGCGCCTTACACGCTGGAACATGCAGAAGATAACACAAATGCTCCAGCATTTCATACGCCTCTTGAGAAATGCTGTCTTGTTAGTATAAATCTTACAAATTTCCTACGGAGAACATTGCCACCGAGATCTGCCCATCTAAAATAAAGAATATTATCTACATGGGAAACTATAACGTAATTAGAGATGACATAACGTTTCGAAATGAGAATCTAAACAGAACCGATTTATCTTAAATTGATTTACGCAGTTGTGTAAATATTCACGTGAGCAGTACAGAGCAATTTCAGTCAGCACAAACCAATTAGTTCATGGAGCAGCCACATGTTTCAGCTTTTCAGTTAAGACACAATCTATTAACTAAAAAGTAACAAAACGCTTCAAAATGTATTACTGAATTACTTTTTACGCAGAAAATGTATGAAAGAGTGACATAAATCTATGTGGGAAGAAAGCAACATTGTTACATGCAGATCTTGCACCAGTTACAGCAGGCAATCAAAATATAACATAAATACATTGTTCGGTACAATTTATACACAACAAAATAAAATATAATTCATTATGAATGGGAACAGGAAAGACTTAAAATAATTCAATAACACACGTTATGCTCTTTTACAATATTTTAAGAATTTTACTTTATGAAAAGAGCAAAGTCAAAGACATGGGATCTCATGTTTTAAAACGGAATGGCATAGTAATTAAATATCTGCTTGCTCTACAAAATCGTGTAGTACTTTGGTGATGGCTTAAAACAAAAGCCGATACTAGTAGCCATTTTATCAACTAATACACAAGGTAATACCGACTAGAAATTGTTTGCTACTAAAATCCAGTTGCGATTCATAAACATACGATCAGGTGAACCACAAATATCAGCACACAGGGGCACTGTTTTATTTGAAGAAAATGGTTTTCACTTCCCTTGCCTTATTTATGTTTAATAAATACACGTACTTCCTGTCACTTCCCGTCTGCCCTGTTTCGTTACATAAAAACGATCGCACACCGCCTGACTTCCACGCCGCATATCGGACAAGGCATGAATTACACGCTAGTCGATATGCCCGCTTCGTAAGTTACATACGCAGAGCACACAGAAATTGTCAACCGAACTCAGAAAATAATTTTAAAACACGCGAATATATTCGAGCAACAGGTTCCATTCTACACAGCATGAGACAAGGGCGCACTACAACCAAGTAAGATGCTTGGGGGCTCACAAATTCTACAACACAGATGGCGAGGCAAGACTGAATTTTGTGAACTGGTACCTTCATCAGGTGCACGAAAGAGTATTAGAATCCATACTCGTTCTGATTAGCGGTGAAACTTTGTCTCAACTCAGATAATATGTCAACGCATAGAATAATATATTTATCATGTCAATCTACTAAGTGCAAATAGGATTACTCAGCCCATTTCTTTGTCTGAGACCAGCAATTCACTATACGCCGTGATACAATATTGTCATCTCACATATGGTCTTGCTTTCAAGTGGGCATTTTAAAATGTGTGTTCCATTATATTTCTGAATGCACTCTTAGTTCACCTTGTCCCAGGTGACATCCAGATATGGACGGTACGCACGAGCAGACTAACTAAACAGTCGCGGATGCAAGACAAGGTGCAGTGTTACATTGCGGCGGTCCTTAATAGGAATAAAGAAATTTCTACTGTACTATGTTACAATACATTTACAGAGGTTTCCGACTGACGAAACATCATTACTAGAAAGTAAAAATTATCGTGACGTATTTTAAGATGCTACCACAACAATCAGCTACTGGTCTGAAAAAAAAACACTGTAATAAAGAGGTAGGAAATATGAATCTTGACGGATATTCGAATCAGCAACTTCCGATATAGACAGTAAAAAAGCTACTGGTAGTTTGTAATATTTCTGGTTTTAATGGCGGTTCAGATTCATACCTGTCTGATAATGGAGACGCTTGCCTGTTACGTTGTTGTAGTAAAATAACTTTTCAATCGTGTAAAGAAAAACCAACTTGATGCACAACTTATTCTTAGTATATTTCGTCAACATCTACATGTTTCGGGCGTATCTAGGCCCATCATCAGGAGGTATAACCGTATGTGTACAACAATTGGTATTTATTTTTCTTTTTAGATGACTGTCTGTTGTCCTTGTTGGATTGCTCCAACTCAATGAGGACAACAGACAGACATCTACAAAGAAAAATAAGTATCATTTGTTGTATACATACGGTTGTACCTCCTGATGATGGGCCTAGATACGCCCGAAACATGTAGACGTTGACGAAATATTCTAAGAATAAGTTGTGCATCAAGTTGGTTTTCTTTACACAATTATACCGAGTTGCACGGTCAACAAAACATATAAATTTTAATCCGAATTGTAGGCGATTAAAATTTCGACTTCAATTTATTCTGAATATTGTACGTACCGTGCACGATTTCAAATTCAACTAATGTAACCAACTTTTCGTGGACCAAAAGTATACACAATCAAGAAACAATTTCCTTCCTACATGATTCGGCACTCCCTGGGTGCCATTATCAGGGATTCCCTGATAATAGCACCCCGGCATTGCAGAAGCATGTAGGAAGGGTGCCTTTATCCGGGATTCCCTAAGAATGGCAGCCGGGAGTAACGGAAAATGTAGGAAGAAAACTGTGTCTCGATTGTATTGACTTATGGTGAATGAAAAGTTGGTTTAGATAAGTTGAATTTGAATTAATTGGTCTTTCTTTTCTTGTGAAGATATGGTTCTTTGAAACCAGTTTTCTTGCTACGAAACTAAGCCACTGTCTTAATTCCCATGTCAGTGAATACTCTCCTTGACGCTCATGTTTTAAATTTTGTTTCGGAAACCATCCTTCATTACCCCCTCCACGTAAACAAGAAATGTAGTCGGGTAAACCGGAACACACTGTGTCTAATATTCTGTTCTAATTGGCTCCTTGTATCTAGGTTTCTAATTTCATTCGTGATCTGTTATTATTCATTAATATTACCACTGAAATTATCTGTACAGGAACACAATCCTCAGCCAATCAACAGTACTCCAGAATATGTATCTCTCTCTTGTTGATATATCGATATCAGAGAGGGCGCTATTCATCCGTTTGTTCCATTAACAATATGGTGGACAGAGTATGAACAGCAAATCTGAGCGCGGATTGAATGTGAGGATCAATATACATCACGATATAATGGCGCAAAGCGAAAGAGAATTAAAGACGAAAATGCGATATTTAATAAACGTTGACGGTTCCGAATTCTCTGTTCCGAAACAAGTACCTATATTTGATACCAAAAAATGACAACGGAAGATTCACATTAGCAACTGTAGAAGGGTAAGGTTATTTATTTTATAGTATGAAACGGGGCTAAAGGATTATATATTTCAGACAGAGAGAGACAGAGACAGAGAGAGAAGTGTTTCATTTAACGACGCTGTCAATTGCTACGTGTATGTAGCGTCGTTGATAGATGAATGAAACATGAGTGTGGAACATTGCTAGAGTGTTACTGAGAGAGGAAGATGAAAGTATGGGGTGAAATATCTGTCTCAGTATCACTTTGCCCACCACAAATCCCACAAGAACTAGCTAGTGTTATTCTAGGAATTCTGAGCTTTAAACCTCTGTCATTACAGACACACAAAGGCAGCAAATACCGATCGACATTCAACAATATTCAGCGTGTTACTACAAAAGCCATTGTGTGTATATCTGTCCAGGAAGATTACCTACAAAGAGTTAAAGTGTTAGGCAAATCTATGGATATATTACACTCCCATAATCTATATGAGTGTTTGATGTTAAATGTTAGTATTATAAAAAACTATTTGTATAATCAATAATATTCACAATTGCAATTTTCAACGGTTATTACACTAATTACACAATACATTCCATCTACGAAATGTACAAATTTACAGTACATAGCCTATTCCGAATTACTAAGCCACGCTCATTAATCATCGCCCCCTGAAGTGTGCAATAACCCTGACCAACGAAGATATTTAACCAACGCCCTTTCAACTGGGGTCTTCATTCAAAATCCGCAACTTGTGTGGTCATAGACTTAATAAGAGACGCGATATACGTATAAAGTAACATTGAGGTGCGTTCCTACAACCATTGTTGCCGTGAAAAACAAGAACTATTACATATTCCGAGTGTTTTTTGTAGCCTTTAGGTAGCCACCTTGAAATGCGCATGTGCCACATTGTCATCTCTGGCCTGCCCCGCTCTGCAAACATTTTCCACTTTATCTCATAAATTGCATGATTTTCGAAAAAAAAAATTACTGAACGTAAAATTTGTGTTTAGAGTTCCTCTACAAATTCTGCCTGAAGCATTCTTCATTCAAAGCAGAACTCAACAAGAAATGACAAAAAATGTACATTGGTCTTCATGTAAAGTACCCGTTATTCTTGCCAGATTGTAATGAAACTTGAATATTCTCGACAAATTTTCTAAAAATATTCAAATATCAAATTCCATTAAATTCCGTTTAGTGGGAGCCGAGTTCTTAAAAACGGACAGACAGACGGACGGACAAACATGATGAAGCTAATATTTAAATTATCGGAATTTTGCGAATGCGTCTAAAGATTAAGTTCTGATATTAACACCAGAAATGGGCACGTCACACGATGGGCCTAACATAATATTCATACGATAACCTCAAAATGAGTGTGACCTCACTCACAAACCGCCCATCGAAAGACAGCAAGGCGTTAATTCCTTTCATCGGACTGTTGGCATCTGGTGGAGCTATAGCAACAATTACTGTCATTTACCTTCTATAGCAACCAGGGACGGTAACCATGGCAACTCTGGTGTACGAATCACAGAATGAATCATTCACTCAGCCACGTAGGGCGCACTGTATGAGTTAAGACAACACTAGCAAGTTTCTTAAGTAAACAGACTTGGAATTCTGATCAGATAATCATGCAACAGATGACTAGTTCTAGTTTACAAGTTAGTATGTGATTTTTCCGTACTTTAGATCTAATGAAGATGGGGTAATTCTTAGGTATGATAAATTGTAAGGGTTGTGTTTAGTACTGATTCACTTTCCCTGAGAATACGGGAATATCTGAATAGAAGATTCCTCGGCCAACAGCTTCAGAATAAAATTCATTCCACATATGACGTTCATGTGACCGTGCAGCGTGAAAAATTCTTATAATAAAACCAACCAGATGCACTAATATAGACCTTATTGTTGCACCGTGCATTTCGCAGAATCACTTTAATTATCAACCAACAATTGCACTCACATAAAATTACATATAAAAAAACACTTAAAATCACTCCGATATGTTTCCATCTTTTAGATCATCGTCAGGGAGTTACGTTCTTCCTTGCTAAAGTTATATTAAAACATTCACAATTTAATTTGTTTCTGTAACCAGCATGTTGTGACAGCATATCATAATGTGTGAGAACGCGTTGTTGAGAATGAAGGTAGCTGCACTCTCAGCAACGCGAGCAGGATCAGGACGGTTCCATCCTGATCCTGCGAGTTCGCAAGCTGTCAGCAAACCTGTATGACGTATACCATTGCTGTGTGTACAGTGCAAAACTCCTGATGATGGACAGAGGAACTGTTCGAAACATGTAGAGATTTATTCCAAAAATAAATTTGAAAAAATAGTGCATCTAGTTGGTTTTGTTGTAAGAAATACGTGGTACTTTGAATAAATGTTTGCAAGCTAGTGAGCTCTCATTAACCATTAATGTATACTGCAAGTGTATTTACGTCTTTTTTTTTTTAATTTTCGTAAAGTAATGCCTGACGATGGTTCGTTGAAACAAAACATGTAGCAATGGATGAAAAATATTATAGTGCTGGGTTTGACTGTAATTGTATTCAATTTACATTTCGGCCCCCCTGTCCAGTTTATATACGTAAATATATCCTGACAGCATCCCTTCTTTAGTGCACCTCTACATAAATTCCCATATTCAAAGCGGGGCAGAACGTAATCCACTAAATGCAATTTTCCGCGTTAGAAATAATTTAGATGTTTTCAGCAGAACGCAAAGCATGGAAGCGAAAATGTTTATGCTTTGACGACTGACTAAGAGGAAAAAGAAATGGGAGTTGCAGTGAGAAATAATATGTTTATTAGAAGACATGAACATAAAATTACGGCTCAGAAAGTTCCAACATTGCGCCGGCTTGTTTACCATGTGGACATAAGAAAAACGAAAGGTATAATTCTAAAAGTAAAGAAGATGACGTGATAGACAGTAAAATGCTTATTGTGTAATGAACGGGAGTCTGGTTTTATAATATCCTTGTCACATGTCAGTGCCTTGTGATCTGGTTTGTTTATAGGCGTGTTCGCAAAATTGCGAAAAGCGATTATCAGCCTCTTCATGTCTGTCTGTCCGTCAGCATGCAGCAACCCGACTCCTACTGGACAGATTTTTATTACACCTGATATTTGAGTATTTCTCGAAAATATGTGAAGAAAATTCAAGATATTTTAAACCCCGAAATTAATAAAACGTATATTACATAGGTGGGCCCGGTAGTTCAGTCGGTATAGCGACTGGCTAGGAGCTGGACGGTCCGAGATCGAATCCCGGTGGGGAGGAGTTTTTCCGCCCGTCCAGACCGGCCCTCGGGTCCACCCAGCCTCTTGTAAAACGAGTACCGGATCTTTCCCGGGGGTAAAGTGCGGCCGGGGCGTGCTGCTGACCACTCACCCCCTTCTAGTGCCGCAGTCATGGAAGAGTAGAGCTATACCTCTACCCACCCTCTGGGCCACCTGTAACGGGAACACTTTACCTTTACATTACATGGAGCCCAAGGTGCATTTATGACAATATCTCGCTCAGTTCTTCTTAGAATGAGAAATATTTAAGACAAACTTGTGCAGACAATCAAAACACACATATTTTATGTCCGATAAATTTTTTTTTCCTGAAAATCGTCCCGTTTAGGATATTATGTGGAAACACACTGCAGAGCCAGAGTTGCCACAAATGTCAATGTGGTGAGTGCACAATGCATGCTGGGTAATTAGGGTTACAGACACATACTTAGAATATGTAATTTTATCACGGCAACAATGGTTGCACAAATGCGCCTCAATATTACGTTCATACGTAAAAGACTCGCGATCTGTAGCACTATTTTCCACAATTACATGAATGAGAATTTCTAAACTTTATAAGAATTACAATTATTCTACATGTCTCTGCTGATTACTATGACAGAATACAATTTGTATTGCAGCTTATTTTATTTCTGCGTTAACTTTAGCTTCTTTTTTTTTATCATCGATCCGTTGTACTGAAGTCATTTATCCGACAAACTCCGAAACGACTGCATGTGCAGCAGAACCTAAAGAGATGTTCCACTGCAACCCACGTCTGAGGAAACAGCAAGTCTGGTTATGATGATACATCACATCCACGGGTTGTATAAACATATCGGTTGTCTCAAGTCTTTCTTGGGCTAAATAATTAGTTACATCGGTTACCCAAAAACTCTTTGTCTTCTGTCTGTGACGTCAATAGTTCTGACGTTGGTTGAAGACTGTCTCAGAGTTGGTGTGTTAATTACATGATCAAACAGAGACGCCTAGCTATAGTACCTTGACTGGCGTAAAGTGATTACAAACCGGTAAGTGGAAGGAAACCGGCCGATAGACAGGAGGTGGCTGGCTCACACCACTTCTGCCGCCAGTATAGGTACAGCACGTAACTAGCGGTTTCACCGACCTGGGGTTCAGTAAATTGGCCCCTGCAAGGCAGCAGTTGCTGCATGCCCATTAATTCAACACGCCTCCCCATTATTGATTTACCAACATCAATTTATAAAACACTGTGACTAGCGCATCGGTTCAGCAAAACTGAAAAATGTAATTGTCTGAATTCTGAAACGGCATATATTTATGGACAAATTCAGTTAAAAAGGAATATGGTGTCAAATCACAGGTTATGTGACAAACAGAATATAATTTATGGTGACAAAAACTTTTCAATTTGGGATTCCGTGTGGTACACACGTACAGTTGCCAGGAAGAGCGTATTTATGCTCTTGTAGCCATGTAGCAGCATCACACTGTGAAGTACAAAATGCCAAGACTTTTAGTGCTCCAGGTTACACCCACTGCTGCTCATTTCTTGACAGATTTGTGACTAAATTCGTCGTGATTTTCAAGTCAGCACCGACTGCATGTGCAGAATCACAACAAATGACGAGAGCCATTTATACCACATCAACAACTGGGATAACGTAGTCGGTATAGCAACTCGCCAAGGGCTGGACAGACCGGAGATCGAATCCTGTTGGAGGCGAGATTTTAGGCCCTTGTCCAGAACGGCCCTGGTGCCCACCAGCCTTTAGGACGATGGGTACCGGCTCATTCCCGGAGGTAAAGGGACCGGGGCGTGGCGTTAACCACCTACCCTCATCTAGCGCCGATGTTAAAGGAAAAGTAGAGCTATACCTCTACTCCCCCTCTGGGCCTTCATGGCAGTTTATAGAGTCAATTTTAACTTTTACCATAACAAAAAAGACGGCGTCGATGACAATAATGATGATGATAAACGACAGAACACATTCCTATTACAGGGATTAAACCTGATATTTAATGATTCATTGTTGTTAATTCTTAAGACTGTAGTCTTTGTGCTATATATTTTTTGTAACTGGTTACATACATTTAGGAGGAAACTGTTCTCCGAAACTGCAGCCTCCACAAGAACGTTGGTAGCTGCTTATTTGATTAAACAACGCCTGACAGCAGAAGGTCGGAGTCCAAAGAATTAAAACAACCCCTTCTTTTTTTGAGTAGGGTATAGTTTTTTATGCGCGCTGAAATATTTGTTTATTTAATGACTGTCAGCAGCCCAAATAATAGATCTATAGCAATCTATATGGAATCCATCCCTTTGTGTTTATTACTAAACAAACCACACTTATTCAGTGTAGCACAACACAGGTAAAAGGTAAATCAGTCCCATTACAGGCCCGAGGTGCCAAGAGGGTTCCAGGATGTTTAGGTTCCCAGATTACGTGACAATGACCCAGGATGGTGGTAAGGTTGTCAGCCTTACGCACCGGCTGCCTTTACCCCCAGGAAATACTCCTGGTACTCATTTCTGTTAAGAGGCTGAGTTGACTCCAGGGCCATAGTGCGATCGGAAGGATTTTATGCCAATGAAAAATCCACTGACACCAGCTGGGATCGAACCAGCGACCTTCCGATTTTTAGCACAGCAACTTAACCACTGTGCTACCGGGGTCTCCGAGGTAGGTTTAAATCACGAAATATTTCTGCGAGAATAGTCGCCGATAAGCCAACCAGACACCTCCCACACGCAAGACAGGAAAGTTCCATCTCACGGAAAATTGCTCGGTTTGCATTTATTGCAGGCTAATACACACAAATTCATAGCATTAATGACACTTTTCAGAGAGGCACAGATTTAGCCGCGGACCGCTGCCGATCCTAGAACCACGTTCCATAAACACTGCATCACAATACGTCACGAGAACAGAAACGATTTAAAGCAGGATATCTTAAATTTTAACAGATGACTTTACGTGTTTACAGATGTCTCGACTGCTGTACATTAAGAGTGACGTTGCAGATCCACAGGTGCTGTCGAAGAGTTTTATTTTGTAGCTTGTTTTCTTTTTCTTTTCTTTTTTTTTCTCGGTGAAGACGTATAAGACGTAAGAGGATGAAAGGGTGGATAGAGGAGAGAGTGAGTTAGAACTGTCAAAGCTGAGAATTTCCGATAGGAAACCAACATGGAGGTTTGCTTCCTCTAGCGACATCCGTTTCTCTGGCTGCCGTGTCTGGTTGAAGCAACAGATACCAGTCCATTAACGAGAAATCAAAGCCTTTGTAGTTGATTCGGAGTTAACAGATGACGCTTGTCTTCGACGTCCATGGTGTACGTCATATTCTCTAGAGATTTATGTGTCTTTCACTTTCTCTAGGAAAGGAGTCACACAGCGAAAAATTACAAACGAGGAAATGTTGACAATGAGATTTCATCATTATTGTCTTTTAGGATATTATGCCGTTCAGTGTGGTAGATAGGTCCCTATGTTTCGGAGACGCACGATGCTTCCATCTTCAGTCTAGAAGAGTGTACTCTTCAAAACTGAAGATGTACCCAGATGTAATACATCATAGAAAACAACAATCTTCATTTAACTTTCGTTCCGTCTTCAACCCGTCTCCTAAGGATATTTATCTCAGTAATTAACCAACTTGATACACAAACTTTTTGTTTTACAATAAGTTTATTTCATGCCTCTACATGTTTCGAGCACATGTGCTCGAAACATGTAGAGGCATGAAATAAAACTTATTGTGAAACAAATTTTGTGTATCAAGTTGGTTAAATACTGATATAAATATACTGAGATGCACGGTCAGCAAAACGAAAAAAAACATCCTAAGGGTATGTTGATCAGCCTACATATCCTGTGACAGCGACGTATTTTACTGACTATATAAATGTCAAATTGATATCATATCTGACGTAAAACATGTAAAACTCATTTCACAGCCGACCATCAAAAAATTAATTTACACAGGATCTGATTATTTATTTCTAATTTAATTATTGTATCGGTTGCTAATGGCCTCATACCGAAGTCTAAAACACATGGACTACGAATTCCATAAGCCCTCCCCCGCCATGGCGCAACAGCCCATAGCATGCCAGTGCTTCCTCATTATCGGGGCTCACTACACTCAGAAACACCACATTAGGTACGAATCCTCTGCACGAGTGATCAGCCCACGGCAGCGACCTATACCTAACAACACCCAACATGCACAAGAGACAAACATTCCTTCCTCCAGGCGGCATTTGCCCCGACAATCCCAGCAAGTAAGCGGCTGCAGACCCACGCCTTAGACCGCGTGACCAATGGGATCGGATCTATAAGCCCAATACGCTTTCACAATATGGTGCTTCTGCACCGAAAATCCTGCACTTTCTTAGATCTAAATTCAGCACAGGTTTTTGGAATCTTCTGAACGTTCATTAAGTAAATTTTACATGTTTCTATTTCGCGTCGGGAGTAAAGGTTCTTGAGTGTCATTAGGCCAGCGTTCATTACACGGCATTTGTGGTGGGCATTATATGCACAATGTTTGTGGAGTTACCCTCGTCTGAAATCCGGACTAGAGCTTATTTGTAAAGATAGGTTTTTATTTGATAGACGATCTACTGGCTTGCTTACTACCTTAGTATTAAGAATGTCCAGGGTTCTAACTTCATTTGCGCCACTTACATCAGTATAATAACTAATGAACAGTGCTCACTAATTAATACATCAACCAACAAATGGAAATAATGGAATAAAATTTAAAACAAATATTAATATTTTTATTGTTACACCGTGCATGCTGTCGAGTACTCAATTACTACACCAACCACTGCACATATATAAAATTTATAGAATTTACAAATTAAAACATTAAAAACGCTCCGACATGTTTCGGTCCTAAGACCATCATCAGGGAGCTATATATTCCTTGCTAAAGTCACACTAGAAATAGTCACGGATTAATTTCGCTGTACCAGTTGGGTGTTGTGGCAGCATGCCGTGTTGTGTAATGTTATGTTGCGAAGAGTGCCCTGCTACGGATGTGCATTCTGTGCTTCGTTGTGTGATACGCATTATAACATTACACAACATGGCATGCTGCCACAACACCCAACTTGTACAACGAAATTAATCCGTGACTATTTCTAGTGTGACTTTAGAAAGGAATATATAGCTCCCTGATGATGGTCTTAGGACCGAAACAAGTCGGAGCATTTTTAATGTTTTAATTTGTAAATTTTATAAATTTTATATATGTGCACTGGTTGGTGTAATAATTGAGTAAATATTAATATCTTACCTGTTCCCGCACCGGCGTGCCATCCTCAGGGAGACTTTCAGATAAAAGGAATAAGTCTATTACGACAGGCTACACACGCTCCAAGTGGACGAGATCGCTACGGATCACACAGATCGAGACCGTGTTTATGTACACACTGCACACGGAATACAAATAGCTATAAGCTTGTACCTGGCATGCCTATCACACAGTCTTAACATCACAGCGCTGTAATTTTATGGTTATCAGTTTTATGTACTCTGGAATTTTCAGTATATTAATAATTCCAATGAAGGCGATATATACCCAGATTATGGCTTTGGGCTCGTATTCAATTCATCTGAAAGACTCCACGATGACGGCACCCCGGTGTCGAAACATGCAGGAGATTAATATTTGTCACAAACTGTATTTTATTAAGTGCTTCTGTCGGTCGATGCTTTAATTATAAGAACACGCACGGTATGAATAATGTAAAATCGGTCACTAAAATGACAACTAATCACTTGAACACAAGTGTAATGCCAAATCCCACATCGCTGTGCGCATCACGTACAGAAAACGAGCACAATGCCAATACAGTGTCTGTATAATGCAATAGCAACTGTCATAAACATGGAGAGAATTAAGATTCCTTACTATCAGCAATAATGAACGTCTCTTTTTATCACTAGCAGCAATGAAATCATACACCAACTTTAAAACGCGTGTACCTATACTTCATTCTTAGTAAAAGTTGCATCCTTCTGCATCTATACTCTACAATAGTATCATTTAAAATGTATACGTTCAGTTCTTTTCTTATTTCTCTGTCCGTTGTTTTGTCACATAATGCTTATCCAGAAACTGACAAAAACTTTGTCCCCATTCTGTCATTTCATCTTTCTGCTTTACTGCAGTCCAGTTCTCAAACCTGTACAGAAAACAGGGTACCGCTATTGTATTACATAATTTTCACAATACTGTCTCACTGATTCTTTCAAACCGCTACCATCAAATGACTACTTTTCATGTATTTAATCAACTAATATACATACACAGGGGCTGTGCGGTCTAAGGCGAAGGTCTGCGGCCGCTGACAGCTGCGAAGAGCTGATTACTCGTCAAGAGAAGATCTGCCGACTGGGCTGCGTCTTTGTGTATGATCCAGAAATCTCAGGAATGGGAAAGCCATGGTCTGCGCTGAGCTACAGCGCTATGCGGGGGGGGGGGATTATATAAATATATATATATATATACTAAATTCTTTGAGACATGATACCAAATGTCCGGGTGCTTTCTCCACAAAATGACCTGTATTTCATGTTATTTTTGGGTCAATAATCTATGTTTTACATAAAGGGTGCGTTAAAATATGAATGTCTCCCTGCGCAGTCAAAGGTTTAAATATGGGTCAAATCGTTTCTCATATACATTGAATCCTCTAGAGCTTGTTATGCTGCAGTCGCATGTAGTTACATTATTTTATTTGCCCATTTACTTTGTTTTCCATGATTATTTTTGCTCTTATCTGCTCACCTTCTTGAAATGCCATGGCTTCTTTCAATAGCAACGATTGTAAACCAGCGCTCCTTACCGCTTGTTACAACACAGTATTCTGGTGAACTGGTAATAACGGATGAACGCAAATAACCGCCTCCGCAGCACGTAGTGGGCAGAATATCTCTATATGTGTCACGAAGCCTACGCGTGTTCCCGACTCCAGCACAACAGAGAGAGAGAGAGAGAGAGAGAGAATGTCGAGATCCCAGCACACATCTCGAAAGCACGTGATCCGGTGAAAAGTGTACTCTAATGGAGGACAAATCCCACGAAATCCGTTGTTTTTATACCTCATTTCGCCGTTAAGTTGGTGTAACAGAGTGTAGATTTTAAAACACTTAGTTAGCTAACGTGTATCGATTTCATTACTTACACGAGGGGAAGTGAGAAACGTTTCGGTAAACGTTTGAGATTATAACAAAAAGTATGTTGTGCCATGCAATAATCGGTGCGCGGTAGGAGGGTAATGAAACATGCGAAAATATTTGACTTTGTCTTCCTGAAATTTGCTGAATTACACAGTAACAGACGGATCAAAATTTTCCTGACAGATACTAGTGTAGCCCTCAGTGCCAAAAGTGAATCGATTTTCGGGGATGAAAAAAAATGGAAGGAACGACGCCTTCATGTGAACATTTGACGTGCTTTGAGAAAATAAACAGCAAAAAATGTTAGAGGAAACACTGAATGAAGAATATTCTGACGAAATTTTGCATCCAGCACCAAAAAAATATTAAACGAAAATGGGGCGGATCTGCACGAATGTACAAGCCCGATTAATATTTCCTAACACAGGTTATGGATACCAGTAAGAGGCTGAAAGTAATTATCAAACTATCTGGAGGCCTTCCATTTTATCATTGGCATCACCATCACCACCACCACCACCATCACCATCATCATCCTCAGCATCATTTGTCGTTGTATATGTGTACTTGTGTTTCATTTGTCAGTGGCCACTAAGCTAGTGAAACAGCGAGCAAAGAAATAAATAACTTACTATACAGGAATTAGTAATTACAGAGGCGTACTAAGGTAAAGGTAAAGTAGTCCTGTTACATGTCTGGAGTGGCCCAGAATGTTCCAGGAAGTTAAAGTTCCCAGATTTCATGACAACGGCACAGGATGGTGGTAAGTTGTTAGCCTTACGCACCAGCCGCCTTTACCCCCAGGAAATACTCCTGGTACTCATTTCTGTTAGAGGCTGAGTCGACCCCAGGGCCACAATGCGATCGGAGGGATTTTATGTCAATGAAATATCCACTGACACCAGCTGGGATCGAACCAGCGACCATCCGATTTGTAGCGCAGCACCTTAACCACTGTGCTACCGCGGTCCCCACAGAGGCATACTGTTATAAACTACACACAAAACTCAATGCAGCAGTCTTCTGTTATGGGTCACTTCGTATGTGCAAAAAATATATGGAAAAGTAACTCGCTAAATAAAGGACCGCGGTAGCACACTGGTTAAGGCGCTGCGCTACAAATCGGAAGGTCGCTGGTTCGATTCCAGATGGTGTCATTGGAATTTTTCATTGATATAATCCTTCCGATCGCACTATGACGCTGGGGTTGACTCAGCCTCTAACAGAAACGAGTACCAGGAGTATTTCCTGGGAGTAAAAACGGCCGGTGCGTAAGGCTGACAACCTTACCACTATTCTGGGCCATTGTCACGTAATCGGGGAACCTTAATTTCCTGGAACCCTCTGGGCACATCGAGCCTGTAATGGGACTGATTTTAAACTCGCTAAATAACTAGTTTCAAAATTATAATTCTGAAGAACTTTCAGCAGTTACAAACAATGATTTACTCTGTGTTCTCATCTTCTGTTCCATAAACAATTCTGAACTTGCATTAAATTTTATAATTTATTTTATTTATGATTTATTTAAAGCCCCTTTCAGTCGATCGTATTCTACAGCGTGGGACTTTAGAATGATATGTAAACAATGAAGTGTAAACAGAACAATATGCAGGAGTTGTGGTCCAGTTGGAGGAATTGTCTTGGCTTCTTAAAATTATTCAATTACATTCACTCATTGCGATATAAACAGCCACAGGAGAACAGGTGATTTTCTGCAACAGATGTTTGCTTGCAATCGAATAATAACTATCATGACGAACATTGTACTATGCTTTTCAATCTTATTAACCATTTTAATATTTCTAATTTACATCTACCATTCCACATCTATGACATAAATAGTCATTACCATATTTTTCTTTGTTGAATACCTACATGAGGATGACAGAAAAATGCCAAGTAGTAGAATTACCCCATGTTTTGCATATTACAGTATCTAATTATAGTACAGTTGTTGGAATACATATGGTTATCACTGTATTAACATTTGCTCCAAGGGGCTGAGATTATCACGAGAACATGTCAGGAGGGTCGACGTTCCAGCCGGGTTTTAAAGCGTTAATCCGCAGAATAAAAGTCAGAAGTGATACTTTGTGTACATAAGCTAATAGAAATCTTTAAATAACTAACCAACAACAAATTGTACAAGCAGGTGAACAGTCTATCGAGAAACTAAATAACTAAACAACCAACTGACTAGATAACGAACCACGCTGACTAGTTAAGTACGAAAATAACGAATTACATATGCGACGTAATAACAAAAAAAAGCAACCCTCTTGTAGCAGAAAACCTAGGTTACAACAGAGATAACACAATCCCGAGACAGCTACAACTATTTCCACACAAGCTCTCTTCTTAACACATATGCTATCCTTCCATTTCCATGCAGTCTTCAGGCAGCAGTATTGTACGGTTTCACCACTTCACCCTGGCTGCATATTCAACCCGCTCTACACTCTTTTAATTACACTAAATTCACAGTACTTACTTACTTACTCCATGGTGCAGAGTCCTTCTTGAGAAGCTAACTGGTTTGCAGCTAGTCAAGAAATTCCACTCATTTTATGGAACCCGAAGGTTCATTACCGCACTCACAAGCGTCCGCCACCTGTCCCTATCCTGGGCCAACCAAATCCAGTCCACATAAATTCACAGTACTAGTTGATGTATATGATGAACTACGAAGTTTGGCATAAAAAACTCTAATTTAAAATCCCACTAACCAAGTCTGATCTTTATAAAACAGCAGGGTTTGTCATCCTAGTAAACACGATCTCAGGAACATAGGGCAGGACGCTTCCTTCCAGACCGAGTAATGATTACAACACTGGGACACTACCTTCAGCGTAATCTCAAAACATTTCGAGGAACTTGTTTCTGTGCTTTCTCTTCAGAGACGAGGCAACATTAAAGATCTGCTTTCCCACAAGAATAATGGTGTGTCTTCTACAGTCTATTTACTGGCTATGCTGCAACAATTTATCACTTAATTAACGACTATTTAAAACAGGCATCATTAGCGCGGTCTGATTTGGAATCCCGAATGATTGGACATCTTTGGCGTGTAAGGAACAGGAAGTTAGAAAACAAAAACAAGTCTATTAGTTCCGTCATGTCGTCTGTCTGTCTGTCTCAGACTGCAACCAACAACCCCAGAACTGCTGAAAGAAACTGAATGGATCTTATGTTTACTGGACCGTGCGTCATTGTGATGGTTGAAGAATAAAAGACCAACTTGATGTCACTTGCTATTTCATTTCACTTCTTATGTGTTCAACATGTTTCGGACATTAATATGTCCATCATCAGGAGCTTGCGACTATTCTGTTGAATTACCACATTGGTCTTATTGTTCTTGGTTCGATGTGTGTTGGTGTTCCGGTGTGGTTGGGTTGGAGTGGAGTGGAAGCATAGCTGCAGCCCACAACACGGATACCACTCCAACCCAACCACACCGAAACTCCAACACACATCGAACCAAGAACAACAGACCAATGCGGTAATTCAACAGAATAGTCGCAAGCTCCTGATGATGGATATATTAATGTCCGAAACATGTTGAGCACATAAGAAGTGAAATAAAATAGCAAGTGACTTCAAGTTTGTCTTTTATTCAACTTCAATGAAATCTGAAAATGGAGTGTTACTAAAATTTATCTACATTTTCTAACAAGGGTTAAAATCGGACAACAATAACAGACTCTTTACATAAGCATAATTACGTTTATGGAGTATCTCGGATGAGCTTATTGAATATTTATCGGAGAAAATATGTTTAGAACGGACGAGGAGTAAGATAATTAAACACACTTCATATCCGGTATTTTTTCTTGTCTTACGGATTTCCAAGCTATTAAATTCGCAGGCATGTGCCGGAATTATGCCCTTTCAAGCCTAGTTTTCTATCAATCGTAATAATATTATAATCAGCTTACATTCGTCAGTTTGCAAGTTTATTTATCTGTATATTGCAATCCAATACGGGGGAGCAGACTCACAGCACAAAAGCTGATATTTCCTCTACATCAGCAAATTCTATACCGTCTTCTTCCCAAAGACCAGACAGCTGAAGGAATTCAAAGCCATAACACCCTACTCCTTCCAAATCCATTTACTTTACCCTCCAGTCCAGATCTAGCATGACTTCTTCTGGGCATATTTACAGACTGAATTCATAATGCATTTCTGATGTGGTCCCATATTAGGCACACATTTTTCCTGCTATCATCTCAGTAACGTATGTTAAAGCCTATACATTGTAAAACTCTTCATTATGAAGCTGCCTTTCTTTTCCACACCACTTCCTTTCGACTCCTCCCTCAAGATACAGCTCTTTTTCTTACGACGGTTTCGAAGAAACCTACTGTCTCAGTCTTGAAGTAGATGGAACCAGCAGGGGATCACGAATAAACCATAATCTAAAACAATCAATAGAAGAATTGAGACAGAACTTCTTTGGTTAAAACTTGGTTGATCAGCCTCACGTTGCGGCAAATTAACTTTTAAACCAAAACGCTTATCCTAGCCCGTGACATGTACAAGAAAAGTGAATGGAAAAGTCCTAGAATTGTTTTAAAATCTGTGATAGAGCGAAAACTCACTACTTTTGTTTTATTTACTTTCCGGCTACATTTCGCAAGATTGTGTAGGGCACCGTTTTGATAAAAGGAAATAAGAACCCCCATATTGCAGATGTAGCGAAGGGAAGGACTAAATCAATGGGTGGTTAATTTTCACGCTCTGGCGAAGTTATCCCGGGAAACTTTCTACATGTAGCCGTTACATAGGGAGCTCAGCGGGCCGAAACCCTGTTCAGGATGTCAGTACACAGAGAAGAACACCACCCCTAACGGAAATCGAACCCCGGCTGTCCGGCTTGTCACTTTACAGACAGAGGTATACCGGCTCTATCGAATGTAGCAGGGAGTTGTATTGATTTCTTGATTGCTAGATGTATTGCTACCTGCCATTTGAATTTGCAACGGCGTGGAGAAACGTGCAGTATGCAATTGAATTTCAAACCCATTAGACATAAACATCACAGCTGCATGAAAAAAACACAAGAGCCATAAAACCAGCGACACAGTTTCTACTAGTAACGTAGCAGTACAAGGGATGATTATGGTCATATGTTTTTGGACACCTCGGTTTGTAATTTTCAAGGAATAAAAGCAGAAAGGTACATTCGACACTGACATACAAACATTGTGCATTATTATTCCTGCTGTGAGGTGAATCCATATCTGTGGGAACTCTGACATCATTTATCCTAGGGATGATACATGAATGAATATGTAACCATCGGTGGCCTGATGAATGACACAGAAAAACAAAAACACTTTTGAGGAAAACCTGTCCCAGTGCCACTTCGCAAATTCCACATAAACAACCCTGGAAAGATAAGGTCTTAAGCGGTAACTAACGCGGCGCCTATTTGTGACAAAGCCAAGGAAACAACATTTCGAAAATTCGTTTCGTTGAACCCAAACTTAAATTTGAAGTCAAATTTTACAGCGAAACCGAAGGGACTTTGAATAAGTGGGCGAAAGGCTGCTCAGTATACCTGCCAGACAAAAAGTTCAATAACCAGATATTTTTCCATAATAGAATTACGCCTACGTAAGTATTCTGCAGTCACTCTCTACCAGGCAACTTATCGTCACATAATACACGTATTCATAGCAAAAGACATTCAGTACTGATTTTTGTAGTACATATATATATATTATATATATATATATATGTGTGTGTGTGTGTGTGTATAATAGGCCGGGCAGCTCAGTCGGTATAGCGACTGACTACAAGCTGGACGGTCCGGGATCGAATCCCGGTGGGGAAGAGATTTTCCGCCCGTCCAGCCCGGCCCTGTGGCCCACTCAGCCTCCTGTAAAATGGGTACCGGGTCTTTCCCGGGGGTAAAGTGCGGCCGGGGCGTGCTGCTGACCACTCACCCCCTTCTAGTGCCGCAGTCATG
>Ga0123352_10004684_pt1 | contig 20237 bp, 6 predicted proteins | sample TergutLab28metaG_FD_89700 | JGI IMG/M metagenome (GOLD analysis project Ga0123352, IMG submission 89700) | Labiotermes labralis P1 segment gut microbial communities from Petit-Saut dam, French Guiana - Lab288 P1 | ecosystem: Host-associated > Arthropoda: Insects > Digestive system > Gut ...
ATCAAGGGCCTAAACGTGTTTTGGGTTTGGCCCGGGGGGCATCCCAAGGAAGGGCGGGGGCCTTTTGCGGGGGGGGGGGGGGGTGGTTAAAAGCGAGTACAATAATATTTCCACTTACCATTTTTCGTCACGCTATGGTTCCTAATTAAGAGTGGTTACAACTTGAACTGTACTTTGCTTATCAGTATTAAAACCCCACATCAAAATCATACTTCTTTACTAGAACCTACAGCAAATAGGTAGGTGCAGTCGACGGCATTCCTATAGGCACTTCATGCTTTCATTTTATTACTAGGGTATATCGTGTGAACCGGGATAGCGTCATCTGCACAACAACAAGGTTGAGGGCTGGATGATCCGGCTTTCCAATCTTGGCAGAGGCAGTAGGATCTCTTCTACAAATCGTCCACTCCAGCTCTGGGACGCAAAAAGTCACATATTCAGTGGGCACAAAAGTACTTCCTTGGTTTAAAGCAGCAGGGGTGTGAAGTTGACCATTCACCGCATCAAGTGGCCAGGTTAATGAATGCACTTATGTTTCTGTTGTCCCTATATGCCTTCATATAATTAGCAGGGACAACTTTACCTTTATCTTTCCCTAGCATAATTTCGTTTGAATTTCCAAATAAAACTGAGGCACTTCACACCTCTACTTCTGGACTCCACAAAAAAAAATGCCACTAAATCAGTCTTGTAGCCTACATGATAGCCCAAGATGGATACTACACAATTAGAGATTCATTGACCATGCATCCATGAATTTGAGAGTTTCTTGAAATACAAACTGTCATACTAGGGGTACTGTTAACAAGAAATACATGTCATCGGCAAAGGTCGAGTTTTCAGTATCCGCCTAATCATAGCTACTTTTCGCCTGCAGCCTAGTGGCAGATTCTTTTTCACCGTCATCTTGCTTATATATCAGTCACTATAAGAAATCCTTGTTGGAAAGAGACAGAATAAAAACCAAATTTCAAAACTTATACCTTCTTTTTAATTTATATGTCAGTGGATGTTTACTGTACAATGAAGTTCACTTTCGTAACTATAGCAGTGTGATTCGTCTATTTGGTGCACTGGCAGCAATAGTTTCTCCGTATCGATATTCGACTGACGCTGAATTGGTTAGCCCTCAACACGTGTAATCACTGATACGAAACCAAATTCACGTAGCACCCTGTCTCAGTTTCAGTCGACACTCTGTATAGACTGCGTGCTTGGTCTACCTTTTGGAGGAACGATCCTTATTACAAAGCGGATGCAAATAGTTGGGAGCGTCACATCGCTAGCATGACCTCGGACAGCGGAAGGCTGTTAGAACAGACAGCGCATTACCGTAGCATGTTACCGGAGCCCACAGCCAACAGTTCATCTCGCTGTGAGCTCTGTGGCCTGTGTCACGAAAAATACACAAGGCCTTAATCTGAGTGGTAGAAGATTGAAGACCTTCGTTTCAGTCCTTTGTACTGAATTCTGTTGTCAAACTGCGAACAACGCGGTTTTATTCTTACCATTTCGTTTAAACTCGGAGCGTAATGTTAGAGATTTCAGTTTTCATCAGTGGGGCCACATAATTTAAAGAAAGTAGCTCTAGGAGCTAAAAAGCGTAACTGCATTTTACCTTGAATTTCTTCGGTTTCCTACCATTGAAATTTGCCAAAAATATCCTTACCTATAGGCTGTCCCGATACGTCGGTAACCAGCTACCGCCTTACGCTGCTTAACATGGCAGAAAGGTAAAGGTACTTGTGCGTTACCTAAAATGAGCATCGCATGAATATAAAAAAGTATTATTCAGAATGTGACCGCGGTAGCACAGTGGTTAAAGTGCTGTGCTACAAATCGGAAGGTTGGTGGTTCGATCCCAGCTGGTGTCACTGGAATTTTTCATTGATACAAGTATAAAATCCTTCCGATCGCACTATGGCCCTGGGGTCGACTCAGCCTCTAACAGAAATGAGTACCAGGAATACTTCCTGGGGTTGCGTAAGGCTGACAACCTTACCACCATCCTGGGCCATTGTCACGAAATCTGGGAACCTTAACTTCCTGGAACCCTCTGGGCACCTCGGGCCTGTAATGGGACTGATTTACATTTTTATTCACAAGTACTTTTCGATATGATTAACACTTAATGAATCGTATTCAAGGGTATTGTTTGACTCAGTTAATTGTAGTCTCTAGTGTGACTGAATTCGCAAAAATTTGTTGTTCTATTAAAAATTAATAAGTGGAGCCTAAAGCCAATGACACTTCAGTATGAAAGTAGCAAACAACGCATTAGGCACGAACAGTGGCTTACCCAGGAATTTTGTTCGGGGAGGGGGGGGGATTCAACAAATTCAGTTGAGGACAGAGGACAGGGATCTGGGGGCGGTAGCCCCCTAGTCAGGGGTTCCGCAGGCAGCTGTAATTTCGTACAATAGATTTCATTTCATATAGTAAAATTTTCTTAATTTTTGGTACTTTAAAACTATTTATGATGAAAACCAATTTATTTGTCATTGTTAATGTAAAACAACTGCGAACCTAGGTAGTTTTAGAATTTTACTGCCTTTTTCCAAACGTCTTAGGATGTTGGCGTCCTAAATTCAGCAATTTTTAACAGTTTTCACAATCGGGTTGAGTTTGGTACCAATTTGGAGGGCCTTCGGAATTTCGGGGGTTTTGAACCCCCCAACACCCCCCCTCGGTACGCCACTGGGCACGAAGTGTACTCCAAATTTATGTAAATCAGTTATTCTATTACCTTTACGTACACGATTACTAAAATATTCAAAAAATTCTTCTTCAACATTACACACAATTCATCTTCTTTCGAAACCGAGACTCTGAATGACTCAGCCTTATTCGTAATGTAAGAGAAGCCCTTACTAATTCTTTCAGAAGGCTTTGTAAAAAATTGCATTGTTAGTGCTCAGCAGCCGGTACAGACCCTTCGTCCTTGCTTCTAAGCTGCAACACATTAAACAGACTGTAGGAGGAAGCAAGGAAAAGTAAATGAAAACAAGTTCTGTCAGAGGAAATGAGGTGCGGGGATTAGCCCCTTGGAACCGCAAATCGCACGTCATTAAAAGCGGAACAGTGAAGCAACCTCACCACTCCAACCCCACAGTATCCTCAGTTACCTGCAAGACACTAGCTCCACCTCACTTTGTTTTCGATTATAATTCTATGTACCTTAGCAGTAGCTAAACGTAACGTGAGTTGTAATGGTACCAGTTCAGTCATTTGCTCTTCGACTGTCTTTAAATGTTTCTCTATGGTTTCCGTCTCTGAACAGTTTGACATCTAAGGTAACTAAATGCATGCATTTCCTTAATAACAGTTGTCTTAGATATATATATAAATACTGACGTTGTTAATATCACATTTTTAAACAGGCCGTCCTTTATATGCCTACAAACAGCCCACATACGCAATATTATTACTGTTTTGATGCGAATTTACATTCAATTAACGGGCTTCGTTATATACAGACCGCAATAGTTAGCCCCATCGAAAAAGAAAATGGCAGACCAGAAGGGTTTCTACTTTCTGCTTACGGCCATATTATCCTGAAGCCTCTTGTTGCTACCCTCTGCCTGCCATCATATTAGCTTCCATCTTCCTGTTGCTCCTTTCTGCCTACGACCATATTTTCCTCCAGCCTCCTGTTGCTATTCTCTGCCTACTGTCATATTATCCTCCAGCCTGCTGTTGCTAATAAACCAAACAATAACAGATAGATTCTACACACAACTGTTGCTAATCTCTGCCTCCTGTTATATTAGTCTCCAACATCCCCTTGCCTACTGGAACAAGACCAAGGCGCTTGCAGCTAGCGGTGTTCTTTCCCAGGGTAAAGCAGCCGGGGCGTGGCAGTGACCACCCACCCCATCTAAAGCCCGAGGTTAAAGAAAGAGTACAGTTATGAATTTACTCCCCGAATGGGCTTTCGTGGTCTGTTTTAGGGTGAACATTTCTTTACTTTTATCACAACCAGCATTCCTGAGGACAGCACGAATACACGGCCGGAGGAGCCCACATAGAATTACTTCAGCAAAATAAAAAAAAAAGCGTAAAACATTGAAGGTCGTGTCCCATGGGGGTTATTTCTGTGTTTGTCAGTCAGGTAGTCTGATGTCTGTCTTATCATTTGGTCAGCTAGTTAAATAATTACATAAATATATGTTTTCATCCAGTGCCGTAAAATTACAACCGAATTCTCTCATAACGACAACGGTTTATGCTACAAACGTCAAAAATCTTATTTTATGTTAGGAATCAATCCATGTAATGAACTTTTTTTAATGTAAACCGTTATGCAAATTTACAATTCCAATACAGGAAATTACGTTCTTCGTAATTGTTAATTTCAAGGTAAATTTAAATTAAATCTCAGCGTCAAAACTTAAGTAGCATGCCTAAAGGCCTGTATTTGGTCTTCATATAACACGCCTTCCCTGTTACCACACTCCACGGTTAGAACGACACAAGTTTAGAACGGCACAAATTATTCAGTCCCTTTATCGACGGCAGAACCGAGTTTGACTTTATGTCCTAATAAATGTCTCTGCATACACACGCGAGTTTAGATTCTGGTATTGCGTTCTATCAAGTTTTCCTTATTTCGGATGCATTCCGTACACGAAAATGTTAAGGAATATATATATATATATATATATATATAAAACCATCCCCTGTACCATGTAGATACAAAAGTAGGACAAGAACTGTGCTTGTAAACGACAAAAAAACTTGAAGATGTGTTGTCAGCTTCGCGGTCCGTACTGCATATTAAGGGCAATTTCAGAATTAATGCACAGTAAACGTACGTGGGTAGTGAAAAAACATTTTTTACGAGGCCGGCGCCACGCGAAAGACAGTTCTCCGACCTGCATAGTAGATATTCGCTTTACTCCCTCTATTTATTGTGCCTATAATGTTGCCAATTAGTTGAGTTTCAAAATGGTGTATTAAAATATCTAAGGTCGGATATCACACCTCAGCGCCTATAGGTATTAATTAAAAGTTTTAATTGCACTAGATCCATACAGAAGACACAGAGGGTCGCACTATCGCATCGCAGTAAGATGCGCCCAGACCACTCTTGCTCGCACTCGGGAAACTCGCAGTGATTTTCACCGTCTGTGTACATCCTGCTCCTTCAGCGCTTTGAAATATTCAGACCTCAGAGCGTCTAAATCAGACTCGCTTTGAAGTAGCGTCTTTGTGCATAGCCACTCGAGCCCACGACTCCTGTGGGTCGCGGTTACTGTACTGGGGTTCGTGAAGCAGTCCACATTCACGAAACGAACATGGGCGCAGTCACGAGCAGCCTGAACGCACCTCTGGTCATCACGATTCCGTTCCGCTCGCTACGTTTCGCAGGTGATCCAAGGAGACGAAAAGCTTCAACGGGAGCGGCTACACATAAGAGAGCGCCACTAACATACGGGAACGTCACTGTCTAGGGTTTAGCGCCCCCCCCCCCTTTTTTTTTTGAGGCACCAGTTTCAAATCTCAGCTAATCTGACTGATGCATTTCGTATTTTTTCTCCCCTTTTCCAGACAAATTAACAAATGGTGCCTGAATGTAACCCCAACCACTCCCATATTTCATAAACGTTTCACTTCGTTGGTCGCAGACTTCACCCAGTAAACCCGAGGTACTGACAGCCCAGCTAATTCAACATCAAATGCAATCTATAACTCTATGAAATATTAAGCTTCTCATTGCGCGAATTTCTTCTTCTCTCTGGTTTTTACCCTCTCGTAGGCACTAATATTCTCCCCAATATCTGTTCTTGAACGCTGTCCGTTTGTTAACAGACCAAGTTTCACACTCATACAAGTCAACAGACAAAGTTTTACACACATCAGTCTCATTGCGTAGCCCCTCTTGCGACAGGTCCATAGCCTCACCCGAACCGAGTTATCCACAGCGCGTGATCTAGTGGTTCCTCTTACAAAATTCAAGTATTTTAACTTTTCCTTAAGGTTATCCGGTAGCTGCTTACGTCTTATTTCTCGTCTTCACGTTTACTTCTGTCTTTCCTACCATACTTGATTTAAAAGGCAGTTCCTACGGAAGAAGTGACTCATGGAAATTGTATGTCCAGAAGAGAAACCAGGAAATAAAGAATTCTGAAGTAATATCTAATTCATTTCAGCCCAGAATACTGAAGTCTTTGAGAGCAACAAAGGAGGTACTGGCTAAAACAATGGCAAAAAATAAAAAAATTGTCAATTTACATAATAGTAGTAATTGCGCGTTCTTTTATTTTTAAACATTTAAAATTTTAAGATAAACGAGATCCTTGAGAAGTCACTATTCTTGTTCCAGTGATAAAGTAACAAATTTCACCTATCACGACGGCCGATTTATGCCACAGAATAATGTGAATAGTATGCGGGTATTCTTTTGGGATTGGAATGTGGGAAACATTTTAATGATTGATAAATGATTATACGGACATTTCCACAACTAATCAACTACGAAAACCACATTCATTAATTCTCTGATGGTTTAAAGCTGCAAATGAAACACATTTCTAGCAAGATTACAAATCGAACACTATTTCACACATTAAACCCCATCATTTATCAAACATATTCCAATCACTGTCAAATTACATAAAGCTCGTCCATCCGTGATAAAATATTCTTTGGCAAGAAAATATGTCTGTTTCCATGATGAAAATACACATTAAATTAAATATATGTATTTAAAGCCGCTTCCATTCAGTAGAATCTCTCAGTGATCGTTTAGGTTGGAGGAACCATAAGAACCGACTAAAAAACCGCTAATTCATGCTTAGAGCTTCTTATTCATGTGGTAATATCCTTCGTTTCATATTTCACTGCATTCTGCACCAAAACTAATTTTTATTTCAGCGTTATTCAAACAGTCTTTAATATATATTTATATTTGTATATACATACATGATTTTAAAACAAGGCGTTGCTCTGTGTATGTGCAACAACCAGTCCTTTATCCTGAGATGTGGCAAACATATATCTGAAATTTTACGTCAATTAAAGTTCACGTCTCGCCAGACTAATGATAACAAATACGTAACTTAGGTGTTGATGAATACAGCGTGTTTCATAAGTGTACGTCTTTATTTTAGTGACTAAATCGTGAAGCATCTCAATAAGTTATTTCGTATGAACGCGGGTGAAATTCTTAACTCTTAAGGAGTTAAAGTTATTTGGAGTTCAAGAATGATTTACGTAATTTTGGGCTGCTCCATTAACATGTTTCAACATTGTAAAGTAAGGGGCACGCGGTAGCGCAGCTAGTTCGGGCACTGCATTACAAGTTTGAAGGGCAGCGGAATTTTTCATTGACATAATCCTTCCGGCCGCCCTATGGCACTGGCTTCGACTCAGCCTCGAACAGAAATGAGTACCAGGAATATTTCCTGGGAGGTAAAGGCGGTCGGTGCGTAGGGCTGACCACCTCCACGTGCCGATTGTCTTGAACTCTGGGAGCCTCAGCCACTTGCAACCCTCAGGGACTGTCCAGGACTGTACATGGATTACTGTCTACAATGTAAGTTACAGTAAAGGTAAAGATGTCTTTGTCGTTGTGTTAGCTGCATGCACATGAAGTTTTAGAGAGGGTAGATTTATAGGTTCATACCGCATTAACCTCATAAGTGAATGAAGATAAACAACCACGTTCAGGCCTTGGCCACTGCATCGCCGGCAAAAGAGAGCCGTTACCCGCTGGACAGTAAGCTGAGTAGAACTCAGGCCAAGTCTGAACGCAAGGGAGAATATAGAATTTCAAAACCTGTCTTTACTTTATTCTCGATTTTCAGGCGATTCAGTCTGTAGCCTAGTAACTATACCACCTGAGCTAGCCGGGTTCGTTATTACGTATAGTACAGTTCACTTCTTGGAACATCTGGGGGTTACCTTCCGCTCCCGTATACATTACCGACATCTGTCGCCAGCCAAGCATACTGCGTCATTTCTCGCCTTTCAGTATTTAAAATATAAAAAAATAATTCACCTTGAGCCAGCTTTCCCTTTATATGCAATTTCTTGCATTATACATTCAATGAGTCAGGAGACATTAATTGTTATAGGAACTAGACTAGACTTCTCGTCGGAAGGTCTGTGGTTCGAATCCTGGCATGGTCAAAGTTTGGAGCCCTCTGAGACTCATATTCAATGCGTACCGTGAGTTTTTTCCTGGGGAAAAGCGACCGGGAAGTGAAGTTAACACTCACCACATGTAGTATGGTTCGGCAGGGACAGCTGCACCTTTTACCTGCTTACTTTCAATAGAGACAGTCAAACTGTATATACAGTGTCATGCAGGCTTCTTCAAACACATATAAAATCCGTTGTCAAGTGGAATAATATGTTCTTGAAAATCTGTCAGTTATATGTAAGCACTCGCGATCTTCAAACACCATAGCCCCGTTACCGGGTAAGAATAAACCCCATGTTCATATATTTCTGGGAATGACTTCAAAAGAACGTTCCTACATACGGATGAAGTCCCAAAACGCCCAGTGTAACACATATGGAATAGCGGTGGAGGAGATTAAAAATGCCTATCGCACAATTTCAGTATAAAACCAAGATGCGAATGATAACATATGTGTAGGGTTTGGCTGAAACATGGCTGAAATTCGCAGCCGGCAGCAGTGGTGGGTTTAAAATTAAATAATAACACTGGTTTAGCGGCCTGCTCACAAGAAAGTTCACGCCATAGGACTATTCTAAAACATGTAAAGAATATCTAATAATAAATGGCACCTTAGAGGAGAGTGCTGGGCCCAGTAAATACCCAAAGTTTGTACATTCAGGGTACATTCAGAAACTGGCTTGTAGAGCTGGCTGTAGCATCAAGAGCAATCCAGCGGTTTTGCCCAGCAACAGACGAGCATCACTTGAGCTATGAGGGCCCATCCTTTATGGTTCCTGCAGTAGATTAATTGGAAATCAATACCAACTAGAAATACCGATGACTTAATCAAACACACGACAAGCATCTATTAGCACAAACAATTGGTGACAGACATTCCATCCGACTGTGATTCACTCAACATAACACGATTGACTGAAGTGCCGCTCAATGTTTAGCACTTATTTTTCACAAATTATCCCGTGGGTTACCAACCGGCAATATCGACAGTCATGATTAAATAATCCGATTGTAGAATGCAGAATCTATGAGAAGAATTTGAGAACCTTACTTTATTCAAATATTTTAATGAGCCAATGGGAAGTCCAATTAACATTGGCGTCACTCACTATTGTTTTTGCGTAATTCTCAATAACGTAAAATTAAATTGCCTTGAATTTTCCAATACTGTTTCTCATACAGTAAATTTTTTAATCTTTATTTTGTAAAAGATGTTTAATAACAAATTTAAAGTTACTTTGTCACATATGTGCACACAAAATTTCACAGGCGTAAATCATTATCCCTTACGGGGATCACTATAAAACATTTAACCGTGTAGAGATCCCATGTAGCCGACACACTGTTTTGCGTTTTCAAGAATATGACCTCCTAAAAAGTTGCACATTTTTCTAATACACTTTGTTACGCAATATTCAGATCCCCCTCCCCCACATTAAATGTTGTCGGCGTTACTCCACATCAGAGATTCTCATGAGTCAACATGTCGCTGTCTATTATATTATTAAATTAATAAACACAAACGTCAAGTGACCTACAGTACAATGACACATGTATCAAATATCATCCTACACACGGCTTGGAAATTACTAAGCAGGAACAACGACATAATGTCCATTATGTTACTGTACACCTGAGTTTCAATACAAAATCAGAAACGAAAGCCAAAAGTCGATGGTTTACTCCATAAAACTTTGTTCTTTCTAAAAAAATAAAGCTTATATATATATATATAGGGTAAACCAAGCACTGTCTTGTTTCAGCCTTTGGAACTTATCATGTGTATTTTGGCGAACTCCACAGAGACCACGTTGACGTCACTTGGCTAAGGTTGATGCCGAGTAACTCCCTGGAGGTTGAAAGAATAAATCTTGGATGAAGTGCACACACATATAGAGGGACGGATGGATGGATGGATAGATAGACTAAGAGACAGACGGAAGGACGGACAGACACACACACACACACACACATATATAAACAGCCATCTTCTCTGGGGGCTTCACCTTCCATACGCCACTAAGGGATGTACAACTCTAAGAATCATTAATGTATAAATGTTAGCTGATGCAGGAGATCTTGAATAAACTATACCGCTTGAATTGAGTAAACCTTAGTTTCATCAGACTAAGTCAGAGATGGACCTGTGGGAATTCAAACAAGAAACTGAACCAAAGAGCATTTAGGAGGAATTAAGATTACTGAGTAGACATAACCTGATGTTTACATGCCAGGCAATCGATGGATTATAACAAGAAAATATTTTGCTACCAAGGCGGAATATTTATTCTTATAGTAAACCAACTAGATGCACTAATCTACATGTTTCGGACAGTTCCTCTGTCCATCATCAGGAGTTTTTCACTGTGCACACAACAAACCTGTATGACATATACCATTGCTGCGTGTAGAGTGAAAAACTCCTGATGGTGGACAGAGGAACTGTCCGAAACATGTAGAGTTTTATTCCAAAAATACATTTAGAAATTAGTGTATCTATTTGGTTTTATTACAAGAATTTATCACGATGCAAGGTCACCTGAACGTAAAATGCGGCATGTTTAATAAATGGTCCGACTTTTCTTCCAGTTCCTACGCAGTTTATTAATTCCGCTATTATCTTATTCCTACAGTGTGCATCTTACTCACAAAATGTATAAAGTTAAGTAACTGTCTCCGCGTATTCCAAATGTGTTACCTTTTAGAGCGTTGTCATTAAATTTGGTACTCAGTACCTGAGGACGTAAGCAGTGCTTTCGAAACGTGTAGTGTATCTTATTTTCAATGACGATCGAAATGGTTCAAACTCACGTCAGTGATGTTTCGCATTTTACACAATGTCAAAAAACTACACGGTAAAACTAAAAACTATACAAAAAGTTACTTAGTGAATTTAGTTTTATGTCGTTTCTCTCAAACACAACTACTATATGAAAGAAATCCATATCAGCAAAGTTTAGCCATTTAATAAATTAACCAAAGTTTCATTTTTATTTGCATTCATTTATTTTTCGTTCTTTCATTCATTCATTCAGTCAGTCAGTCAGTCAGTCGTTCACCCATACAGCACGAGATTACTGCAGAGCACAGATTTATTAAATGTCTACTCTCGTACTATTCCACCACCCACATTACTCCACTCCCACTCTTACTATGCTATTGCAATGTGTTCTCTGCAATAATTTTCTTTCCTTATTCTCCTTTCCCTTAGTCTGAAATAAGGAGTGTATCTTTATGATTTTATTTCCCCATTTTCGAATAATATTTGGAATAACATTCTTGCTTTGAAAACATGTCTGAATCCTGTCTCAAGTTTTAGTAGTTTTTCCTGAATATCACCAGGCCTATTCTGATACACCCCCTTAAAATTGGGTATGGCAGGTTCCTTCTACATACTTCGTAAACTCACATTCAAACTGAAAATATTATGCGAGAATATACACGACTTCCTGCTCATTACGGCACAGCTGCAGCGGTTGCATGCTGCGTTTCACATAACCTAACTACAGCACCAGTGTAACTGACACATATGGTACTGTAACCTATGGTATGAGCGTGCATGCACATGTTTACAGCGCCAAAATTTAGGTGTTTGGGCTCTCTTTACTGGTTTTGTAAACCCATAACTTTAGAATTAGCCTGATTCTGTTCAGTGAAGCCCTCTAGGATAATTAATTTAAATCACACATTAACTTAGGCAAACTGCTGCCGTAATCGTTACCTCATGCAGCTTGCTGACGCTAAAGTTCTAACGGTCAACAAGAACAGCGTCTAGTCCATTCTGAAGTCCCATTCACTTAATAATTCCTAATTTTGTTTTAAGGCTATTGCACGTGGCTCTTTCGCAGCCACGTCCCCTCCCAACACGTGGAAGAGAATATCCTCTATACTGACTTTACACGACAGACTTTATATCCGTCCTCCAATAACGTCTTCGTTACAACTCATTTGCTTCTTTTATATGTAACAGAGTAGATCCTACTAAACATGTTCTTGAAAAGACAGCAGGACGAACCTACAAGTGACATAAACACATCTATATCAGTATGTATCGAACAGCTAAGAGGTCTGGCCGTGTGTAATTTTAAGCACGGTCTGGAGCGTGTATTTCTGTGTACTGTGCACTGTGCACTGTGTACAATGTCACATCATTCGTATGTGCAGGTGACGCAACAAACCGAAGCCCATACAACTTGGGGCCTAGCGTCAAGACATGATATTTGTTAACATTTCTCCAGCAAGTTGCAACAACTGTCTTCTCTCGAAAGTAAAAATCACTTTAACTCCATCCATCCCCTACAAACTAATCGTACAACTATTTACTACATTTTGCAACAGCCTCTTTAAACTGTACTTCGGTTGGCTGTAGGCAAGTAACACAATTATACGAGGTCAGGCCGTCATCTTTTTCTGGCAATTTCAAAAAACTTCCAGAAGTGACAAACTAAAGCAACTTCTTGAATGACAGAGTCAGTAAATTCGTCTAGAAGTACACTAGCAGTTCATCAATAATCGCATATTGGCCGCTGGAATCTCCAGAACAGTGGGATTAATAATACAAATTCCTTCTTGCCAAACTGTGGGTCATAGACATATTATCCGGGAGACAAGCCATTAAAATTTTCCCGTGTCCCATAAATTTGAAAATATGACACTATTTAAATTCTCTTACATACAGTTGAAAACAAAAGACCAACTTGATGTCACTTCTTATGCGTTCAACATGTTTCGGACATTAATATATTCATCATCAGGAGGTTACGACTATTCTGTTGAATTACCACATTGGTCGTGTGTTCTTGGTTCGATGTGTGTTGGTGTTTCGGTGTGGATTGGGTTGGAGTGGTATCCGTGTTGCAGGCTGATGCACCACCCTGTGGTTCTTCAGCCTGCTCCTGATGATGGATATATTAATGTCCGAAACATGTTGAGCGCATAAGAAGTGAAATAAAAATAGCAAATGACATCAAGTTGGTCTTTTGTTTTCAACTATTACAATGATGAACGGCCCAATAAATATAAGATTCTCTTACATACAGTTTATACAGACGCTTGTAAATATACAGATAAATAGAGAAGCTACAGCTTTTGAAATGTGCCATCCCATTGTGTGTAGTAATTAATAGGTAGGTTAATTACAGTCAGTGACACAGCAATGTATATCTAACTGGTGTTTATTAGAAAATGATAAATACATGTTTCGGCCAACAGTGACCATCATCAGGTTTTTCATCCGAAAGATTTGTATGCTGTAAGAGTGTTATATAAAGCATGTTCTATATAACACTCTTACAGCATACAAATCTTTCGGATGAAAAACCTGATGATGGCCAATGTTGGCCGAAATACGTATTTATCATTTTCTAATAAACATCAATTAGATATACATTGCTGTGTCACTGACTGTATTTACCCTACCTATTAAGCTACAGCTTTACTAAGAAAATATGCTATGGTTGTTTCCAGTCTAAGAAATACATACATAATCTCCTAAATTATGTGCAGTTCCTATGGAATTTCATCTGCCTTCTCAAATGGTTTCATGGGTGTCCAACAAAAATGGATCTCGTAATCTGCAACGTACTAGAACCGAAATCCAACTTGATCCACTAAATTTATGGTTGTTTCCGTCCTGCCGTATGGGAGCGAACCAAAGGACCTTTGTAAGATTAAAGAAAGTCACATATATGTTATAGAAATGAAATTCCTGGAAGGTACCGAGTGATGTGCCTCACTGGATCACATGCCGGACTGCAGTTTAAGAGAGGAGATACAAATGTTTTGAGTGCTAGATAAAATTCAAGATAATAAAGATGAATGGGAAAACCATAAATGGATGGAGGATAATAAGATACCAGAAGTTCACTTTCTTTTACCGCCCTATGAGCAGAAGAGAACAAAAAGGAGAAAGTAAAAGTGAAAACAGTGCCCGAATATTTGGCAGTCCTGATCTCTTACATAAAAAGAGCTAGTATTCCTATCAATTTTCAGAGAAAGAAATTTTTTGAAGACACAAGTTCAAATGACTTCCTTCGTGTTTGCACCGTGCATCAGTGACAATTAAACACTTTATTACCCAACCAATGCACAAATATATAATTCTTAGATACAATTAAAACTATAAAATATTTAAAATTGCTCCAACATGTTTCGGATCACAGGGAGCCTCGTACAGTGCTTGGCTAAAATTACAAAAAAGGTTCTAGCGTGTCCGTTGACAATGTTTTGTAATTTTAGCCAAGCACTGTACGAGGCTCACTGATGATGGATTCTCTGTGATCCGAAACATGTTGGAGCACTTTTAAATATTTTATAGTTTCAATTGTATCTACGAATTATATATTTATGCATTCGTTGGATAATAAAGTGTTTAATTCATTTGACTTATTACTGCACAGAAAGATATCTGAAGTTTGATATGTTCAAGAAGAATAATTTTTCGTCTGCAATAGGTAAATATTAAGTACAATTATGAAGAAATAAATTTAGAAATCACCCACAACATTATTGACACAAACTTGGCTCAATAAACGACTTAGACTTTGCATATTACGAGCTCAGAAAGAAATTAGATTCTTTAATAGCAGGAGAATGAAAGTTATTAATTAATTACTGGATATTGAAGTTCGGAAAGAGGGCACAGCTCTCGTATTTTGTGAGATCGAACTGCCCACACCGTTATTCTAGACGGTGTAGCTACGCTATTTGATATGAAGAAAATTTCACTACACAAATCAGACAACTGTGTCGAATCATTATTCAAAATCTGGTTTTCCACGCTACGAATTAGGAATGTTTAAAGTTACGCCACAAGGCAGTTCTGTTCCAATATTTCACGCGAGAATATAGAGCGTGTATTACCAACATATGTAAAATAAAATTAAACACTTTCTTCAGAAGTTCACCACTGTGCGCCATTAAGAATAAAAACAGACCACGGATGGAATATTTTAGTCTGTTACTAACTAGAGCAAAAGATCAGAGAGTGAAATTTGCAAGTAACAAAAAGGAAAAAGCATTACGCCTTTGCCGCGGACGGTCAGAAAGAGACGGCGCACCAGTTAGCATGAACCAGTGTGACGCCGCGCCTGGCTTAATCTGCTTCTGCCTTTAATCCTATCACGCCATGTTATTGTAACTAAATTTATTTCAAACTTTGAATCGGGTTCTGCAGGATTTTTTTTTTTTGTGGAATTCAGCGAGCACGTGTGGAAACCAAGAGCAACGTGCTGTTTGTCAACAGAGACTCCAATAACCACAGTTCGAAGATAAAAGCAACGATAATCTGTTGCTATATCTAATGTGCACGGTGTTTCGCAAATAAGGATCATTTCGACACACAAAATGCTCTCTTAGTTTGAGGGATAAAAACAAATACGAATTTTTAAAAGCAATTTCCCACAAAATGTTTGGGCCTAAGACAGGCGTTTGAATTGCTCTTTGGCTGGTTAGTTGGCCAAATGCATAAAACTGATACTTCTCGTAGGCCAGCTTACATCTCAACATCTATACGTTTCATCTGTTGCAACTATTGTCTTTGAGTTACTGTTGCTTTATCATTCTCTTGATATGAAAAATAATATTTTGGAATGATTTATGCATTCGAACCGACGCTTAACACAAAAACCTTGAGGAACTGTAGTACTTTCCTTCAGTTCATTCCACAGCATGCAGTCTTTGTAGCTCATAAACTTTGTTGTTCAGGGAGTTCTTTCGTAAGACATCACGCATCGCTCTACACACGGACCGTTTCGCGCGATCGTAGGTCATCGCCGACGTACCACTTTATATGGGCAGTGGTCCAAGCACTTATTTTCAATACACTATTGTCACTATCACAGTCTGTGCTCATTGCATTTCAAGGTGTTTGAAATGCTTTCTCCCGGCTCGCACACAAGGTTCACATCTACGACACGTTTGTCGTTGCACATCGCAGTTCTTTCAGACTGTATTCAGTTTGAGTGTTATTACTTCACTCTTTCAGCAGTAACATGCTCTATATGTTAAAAAATTTGACTGAGCAGGTTTATGCATGGCACACGAAGAAGCCACAATCCCGTGTTCATCATTTTGTAAAAAAAAAAAACTCTCTAAGCAAAGTACGTGGGCACGCTGTGGCGCAGTTGGTTGAGGCACTGCGTTACAAGCCGGAAGGTCGCGGGTTCGATTCCCGATGTCGGAATTTTTCATCGACATAGTCCTTCCGGCTGCACTACGGTTCTGGGGTTGACTCAGCCTCTAACAGAAATTAGTACCAGGAATATTTCCTGGGTGTAAAGGCGGCCGGTTCGTAGGGCTGACAACCTTACCACCTTCACGTGCCGATTGTCTTGAAACCTGGGAGACTCAAACTTCTGGAACCCTCAGGGCCTGTCCAGGCCTGTAATGGGATTGCTTTACCATTTTAATCAAAGCACAGAATTAGAATATATATATATATATATTATTTACCGTCTAAAACACAAAGTTAATTTCATTTTTGACGCATGTTGGTCACCCAGTCAGTCTCAAATTCTGTTGCAATCTTTCTCTGAGAAACATTTTCAAGAAATGGCGTCAGCTTGTATATTACATATCGGTATAAATTTATGGGTTCCGAAGTAAAAATGGACCCCATAATCCTAGCTGCACTTACAACGTACCACACGTCAAAATTGCTATCATTTAATGGCGCTTTGTTAATTACTACAAGGACCCGTCAAGAGTGTTCGAATATCCGCCTAGATGAAATCTAGCTGCCTCGATGTACAGGCCTAGTGTGGACATATTTCTATAACCTGCGCCCTACGATCGTACCAATTTACAAAACTGAGTCTTTCTTCACCATCTGTGTCGTGTATTGTGTGAATGACAGCTGTCTTGTGCACATGAAGCGGTTTAGTTGCATTTAGTGCTGAAGATGCGATCATGCCCATTTGCAGTGCAAGTCGAGGTAGTGGTTTCTTAGAGATAACCTCATTCCGGCAACCATCTCGTCCAGCACTTTAACAGAAAGTGTATTTCTCCTCTTCTCCTACTATAAAACACAGAACTTATTTCTGGAAACCTTTCAATTTATTGTAAATTGTTTTCCTTCGCAGAAGTGGAGCGTCCGGAAATTTTCTTTTGAATATACCACTACACTTCCTTGTAAGCGCTTGATTTTAACTCTCTGAGGAGAAGGTGCTGAGGACAATTCTTGGAGATTTGTAAGGGACAAGAATGAGAAAATTACAAGCGGAAAAACTTCGTTAGACTTTTCAACAAATTTTAGTTGAGCAAACCAAGGGAAGATTAGATGGACTTACTATGTAGAAGGCAAGATTTAGATTATATACAGCAGGTAAAGAATTTAATCCGAAAGTCTGAAGACACCGGAAAACTGGTGAAAGTTAGATATGGAATTAACACCTAAGCAGATTTCAGTAAAGCGCAGAATGGGCGGCACTGGACATCGTGACTCAGAATAGAATGCACCTGCGGCCTTTAGCTACCGTAGTAATGGATACTCAAGTTCGGTAAAGAAGGGTAACCGCTTAGCTTGCTGTTTAGTTAGTCTGCCTGCGTAGTTAATGTCAACTGCTCTGCAATCTATGGCGTGAAAACACAGCTGCCTGTATCGGATATCAAACTTTGTTTTGCTTAGCTCCTCATACTAACACTCTTTGTTCTCCAAATCATGAATATTTACAAAAGGCTTATCATTAAATTAAACTTTCATTCACTAAATATTTCTGCTAGCCACGTCACCATTTCTAAAATTACGCAAACTGAGCAATCTAAATCCATCGCCAGCATTAAAGACTTCTGAGCAGGTAAGTACAGCTTCAGAGGGCACGGGAATATTTTATCAGTAAATGCGAACAGAGTTTGTTCTTTATGGAATAAGTTTCATGACTGTTGGTAGGATTATACTCTGTAAACAATGCTTGCAAAGTTTTGATTGTATATCCCGCATAAGCGAGGGGAAAAGTTGCACAGTTTGCTACCGGCGATCATTTTAAATACAAGGTGAGGGGAAGAAATGGATAGCTAGTTGGCGTCTTTTGTAGACGGTGTATAGATCGAGCTCGCTGCCTCTTTCTCGTACTTTTCACTAAGAAGTCTATAATGTACGCAGTGCGAATTACTGAGCGTCAATTAACACAGGAACTTATCAAACCAAATTAAATTACATAGCAATAAATATTTAGTAAGACTTCCACAGCGACACCGTATGTCATTTAAAATTCTATGAAACCACAATAATGCGGGCGGTGAAATTATTTTGTCTGTCTCCAAGTTGTTTCAGCAATATTAGAAAGCTTCAAACAAATTAGAGGGAGTTTAGACTTGTTTAACCCTTGATTCTCGACGGTCGGAAAGATTACATGCCTCCACGAACAGGACGTACTAAAGAGGTGAAGTGTACATGCTCCATATTGTCATCTGTGGCCAGTCGGGCTCTACAGTTTTCTTCCACATTATCTCACAAAAGACAAGATTTTCGAAAACAAATTACTGATTATAAAATGTGTGTTTTGATTTTCTCTACAAACTTTGTCTGAAACATTTCTCATTATAAGAAGAATTGAGCAAGATAGGATCAAAAATGTATATTGTTCTTCAAGTAAAGTACCCGTTATTCTTGTCCGATTTCGATGGAACTTAATTTTTCTCGACACATTTTCGAAAAATTCTCAAATATCAAATTTCATGAAAATCCGTCTAGTGGAAGCCGAGTTGTTCCATGTGGACGGAAGGACGGACAGACAGACAAGACGAAGCTAATGGTCGCTCTTCAGCAATTTTGCGAACGCGCCTAAAGAACTGTTTCCTTCCTGTTCAGAACACAACGTCACAGCAGAACACAACAGAATATAGCCACGTTGCTACGTAACTATAAGACTGCACGGTTTCACGGACGAAACGATCACTAGCGTAGGATGTTTCCGTTCTCCTTGCAGATGGCGGTTCAATTCTACGTACCTTTCCCCTTACCACTGCAGTTTCTACTTAGTCTCACTGTTTCTGTCGATGTTCTTGGCCTTCAGTCCTTGTTTTCAGGATTTAATTAGCCTAAAAATCCTTTACTAATCAACCCAAGAATCTCTCACATCCTCACAGAAAGATCAGCCACACAGAAATCCTCGGTGTAATGGATAAACACACTGTCTAAAGCAAAAACTTTCCAATGTTGCAAGGCGAACTTTTATAGGAGAAAAAGACAAGTGCTAAAAACATTTAACCTTTGGTCTGGTGCATTGCACAGTTCCGAATGACTACACATCGTTGGTTTAATGTGAATTAAAACAGCACTTTGCCCGGCTACTGACTTACAATGATGCACCTCTAATGTGTATTTGAGTAACATTCACCATTCAAATTGACACTTAGGAATTCCACGTTAGGTGCAGTGTTAGATTTAATAGAGCAGAGGTGTATTTTGTCCGAAATAATTACGTAATACCTTCAGTTGATAAAATATATTATGCTTCATACTCCGTCATTACTTCAAATAAAGCTCGGATGATTTGCTACTACATGTTTATACCATTATTAACACAATCGTGACAATCACAATTAGCATATCTGTTTTCCCTGAAGTGTGGACCGAAATACTGATACGAATATAGGATGACCAACAACAATTTAAACAATGAGATGGCTGGATGACGTGTCCACGGACCTGAGAAAGATGGGGATAAACGAATGGAGAGACAGAGCAAGGGATCGAGAGGCCTGGAGGCGTATTGTAAAGGAGGCCAAGGCCCACCTCGGGCTGTAGCCCCACCGAAGAAGAAGAAGAATATCAATTTAAACAATATAATAGGCCTGTTTTTATTGAGGATTACATTTTGGATCTGCAAAATGGCTGGCTTTTATCTTGCGTAAAATCATTCTAAATTACGCAATAGGAAAGTCAGTCCTACAGACATACAGGTTGTTGGTCGGTTGATTAATCAGCCGGTTCGTTAGGTAGTTAAATATGAAGATATGCGAGGATTTATATATATATACAGGGTGTTTCACGACTTTAGGGCATAACTGCAGGAGGTGATTTCCTAGGTCTTTGTGATCAAAAAAGTTCATATAAACATGTGTCCGATTTTGGACGGTTACAGAGTTA
>Ga0123352_10004686_pt1 | contig 20236 bp, 10 predicted proteins | sample TergutLab28metaG_FD_89700 | JGI IMG/M metagenome (GOLD analysis project Ga0123352, IMG submission 89700) | Labiotermes labralis P1 segment gut microbial communities from Petit-Saut dam, French Guiana - Lab288 P1 | ecosystem: Host-associated > Arthropoda: Insects > Digestive system > Gut ...
CTACCCTGCTGCTACTACTACTACTACTACTACCACTACCCTGCTGCTGCTGCTACTACTACTACTACTATTACTACTACTGCTACTACTAATAATAATACCACTACCACCACCACTACCCTGTTGCTGCTACTACTATTACTACTACTACTACCACCACCACCACTACTACTAACATAATCACATGTAATCTCACCAATCTTTTTCCATTTTTACGCTCTATCACAAAATTGCTAAAAGTGACTAATAGCTTTGTCACATCTGTCCGTCTGTTCGTTCGCTTGGAACATCTCGGCTCTTAGTGGAGTGATTTTGATTAAATTTTATATTTGATTATATTACGAAAATGTGTCGGGAAAATTCAAGTTCAACTAAAGTGGGACAGTAATAACGGTAGGCCTACTTTCAATGAAGACCAAAACACGTTTTTGATGATACGTCGCTCAATTCTTCTTAGAATTAGAAATGTTTCAGACAAAATTTCTAGAGAAAATCAAAACACATTTTATGTTCAATAACTTTTTTTTTTCCAAAATCGTGCCGTTTATAAAATAATGTGGAAAAATACAGCAAAGCCGGACAGACCACAGATAACAATACGACGCATGCGCATTTCACACTTGATACCTAAGGCTGCAAACACACACTCTCGTAATATATAATACTTATTGCTTTTCCGCTGAAAAATGATTGTACGAATTGTCCTCATTGTACTGTACATCCAGGACATGCAATGTACATTATACGTATATTTTATGTCCTGTTATTTTTCTGCTTGGTCTCATCGACTTAACTTTCCCACTTTTATATAGTTTCAGACATGCATTTTTCTGTGCTTTTCAAAGCCGAACGAAGTACGTTTGGTTATTAGACTACATTATGTAGCTATCTTTAACGTTGCACCGTGCATTTTGTAGTTTATTTAAGTAACACGCCAACAAATGCACATATATAGTCTTTAATAATCTAAAATTGACATTAAAACACTTAAAACGCTCCTACATGTTTCGATCATACGATCATCCTCAGGGAGCACACTTTGTTCCTTGCTAAAGTTACAGTTAAAATGCTCAGTGATTTACTTCGTTATATAAATTTGGTGTTGTGGCAGCGTGTCGTGTGTTATGTGCGAGTCGGACGCTGTTCAGAATTAGCCTGGCTGTCGATGTGCTTGTTGTCAACAAGCACATCGACAGCTGTGGCAGCATGCTGCCACAGCACCAAACTAAAGTAACGAAATAAATCACTGAGCATTTAAACTGTAACTTTAACAAGGAACAATGTATGATCCCTGAGGATGATCGTATGATCGAAACATGTAGGAGCGCTTTAAGTATTTTAATGTAAATTTTAGATTATTAAAGAATATGTATGTGCATTTGTTGGTGTTTTACTTAAATATACATGATGTAGGGTTTGATTGATGGAAGTCAGAGCTGTGAGAAACGCGTGAGTAATTTTATTCCGATTATCTGAAATTCTGCAACATTAAGAGTCTAAACTTCGCACTTTCCCCACACGCTGTGTTGATGAGTTCCGTATGCTTCACGCGGTGTTAACTGACGATGTGCCTAAATGACATGAACTCTTTCGTCTTCGCAATGGAGACCCAACCAACTCACTTCGAAGCTCGAATTGAATTTTTATACGTAATTTACGTAAACTGCGGTCCCCCCCCCCTTCCCCTCCTTTTCTTCTTCCTTCCCATGACTGATTTCCAAAAGTACGGTCATAAAGTTGTATGAGATGTGAACGTATTTAGCACGTGACTAAATAACAAAAGATATGCTAGCAGACTTCAAAGTTCAACAAAGTTAATGATAATTTCTCTATTGGATGTCATCCTGAGCCAGTTATATCCATCTGCGAGTCATAAAACTTGTGTCCGTAATTCGAATTTTAATCTCACCCTCCCATCACTTTTCCCTTGTTCCAAGTGGAGGTGTTCCGTGAGGTCCTCTGGTCCTATCAAAGTGTTCGGTCCATCGTAGCTTCTGATTGTATGGAGGATAATAAGTTTGAATAATATGAATGGACATGTACAGGCAGTCAAAAAAATATGGTCTTAAATTTTTGTGATAGGCGTTCAATTAAGCTATTCCTGGGTTTAATTAATAGCAGCACGTTGAAGACTTTGGGTTGGAGGCTTAGCCGCTCTCATTCATAACTTCGGCCCTATCTCGCAATGGCTAGATTAAGATCCTGTCTGTCTCATTTCCGAGGAAAGAGATCCTGATGTCCTTTCTGATAACAGAATCCGAGAACAATCCAATGGTGTTAATTTTATGTCTTTTGTAATAAAGGTCAAAAGGTTAGGGAGACAATGGTGATTGCGTGCAGACCGGCGGACACGCTACCCGTTCAGTACAGGAAGATGTGAGCACTAAGGTTACAGGCTGCCGAATGGGCCTCATACCGTGAAAACAACGACAAACTGAAGAGCGTGAAAGAATTTTATCTAATCTGATGTGTGGCTCTTAAAGCGCTACTACAGCCAAGGTCCTTCCTGCGCTCTATTACATTCATCATATGTTCACTAAAATAATATCTAAGTTACATTATCTTTTCTATGTAAACGTGTTTGAAATTTGTTCAACATTTGAGATGGTTACTGAGCACCAGACACAGTCGTGTGTCTTTATTTTCATCTTTACCTTTAAAAACATAAAAGGTTTAGAGGTTTCGTGGTATCTGCCATGTACGTGTCTGAACATTTGCTCCAAGCCCAAACGCATACGCCAACGACGTTTGTTTCGCGTGTATGATGTTCGCATGCTTTAATCAGAGTTTTATCTCGAATTCAAATTTTGCATTAACGTCTAAAGTCACGTTAAATTACCATTGCAATAGCGCAGTGAAGAGAAATTAAATGCTGCGGCAGACACGTGCTGTATGCTAAGGAATTGGCGCACGCTAATCTGTTGTGTCAGAGTGGCTGGCTGGAATGACCAGCATAAAACTGCCTGATGCACTGCTTGTATAAGCCTCTGTGTTAAGCCAAGGCAACATTCTTCTGAAATTTTCCGCACGCGGTAATTATTTATTTGTAGATTATTTAAGGACGCTGTATGCTGTGGGTTATTTTATGACGTCTGATAGAAGTGGCCGCGCGGTCTAAGGCGTGGGTCTGCGGCTGCTGGCTTGCTGGGATTGCGGGGTCGAATCCCGCCGCGGTCGTGTCTATTGTGACTGTTGTGTGTTGTTAGGCGGAGTTCTCTGCGTCGGGCTGATCACTCGTACAGAGGAGTCTTACCGAGTGGAGTGTGTTTGAGTGTGATCGCGAAGACTCGATAATGGGGAGGCTCTGTCCCACTAGTCCGATTAGGGACTGTTGTGGCGTGTAAAAGAATATGATGCCAATAGCTGTATTGCTTTCTAGTAAGGAGACTGATGTGGAATTAAATTCTGAGACAACTAACCGTGTGTTCATGCCTTGTGAACAAAATACAGGAAAAAATAAGAAAACAAAATCGGGAAACAAACCACTTAAAAATGTGGCAAAGTTCAGATATTTGTGAACAACACTAAAACATCAAAATTGCATTCATGAATAAACTGAGAACATATTGAACTCAGGAAATGCCTTCTACTATTTGGTCTGGAATTCTGTGTTTTCCACTTTGCTATCCAACAATATGAAGATTGAAATATACAGAATTGTATTTTGTGCCGTGTTTTGCTTGGGTAAAGAACTCATTATCTCATATTGAGGGCAGTAAGCTGCTGATATTGAGAACAGGGTGCTGAGAAAGAAGTTTGGGCCTAAGAAAGAGAAGATAACAGGGTCTGGGAGAGACTGCTTGACGAGGAGCTTCATGGATTTTTCTCCCCGTCATTTATTGTTGGGTGATCAAATCAAGAAGGATGAAGGGGGCGGGACATTTGGCAAGTGTGGGGGAGAAGACAGCTGCATGAAGGGGAGACCTGAAGGAAACAGACCGCGTGGAATACCGAGATTGTAAAGTAATATTGGAATGGATTTTCAAGAAATAGGATGGAAGCCTGGACTGGACTGATTTGGTTCAGGATAGGGAGAAATGAAGGGCTGTTTTCAATAGGATAATGAACATTAGGGCTGAATAAAATGCGGGGAATATCTTCACTAGCTAAGGAACCGTTAGCTTCTCAAGAAAGGGCTCTTCTTTGTGGAGTTCTTTCTTTAGTAACTCAGACTGTAGTATAATTTTGAATGGAGGATGTTTCATGGGTGATGAATTGCAAAGGATTTGGAAGGAAGAGACCGTGAAGTCATTTGAGGTACTCTCCCGGCACTTGTGTAGGACAAACTACAACTGCGAATATTCTTAAGATATCTGATAAGCCGGCAGAACACCTCCTAAGATGAAAACACTCTTGACACATAAGCTTAAACACATTTGCAGCAGTTCTCAACGAAATGTCACAACTCTTATTGACTGTAAAAGAGAATATAGTTTTTTATTTCTCCAGTTTCTTTTGTCGTGCAGCGCGCTGATAACCTGGGCGTAGCCTTCAACAGTGAAACACTGTAGACTATTCTGCATTATCGAAATGTATTGACTCTTCTTTTGAGTTTAAGGGCATAAAGTGACGGGATATTGACTCCCACAAAAGTTTCCCGGGGGGGCGGAAGTGGAAAGATTTCATGTCTTACGAGGAGAGTGATTATTTCCTTCGTTTTTGTAGAAGAGCAGGATATTGTGAATAGCTCCATGTGTGACTCATTCGTCCATTCTCTCCACAAACAAACAAGCTGACACAATGAAACATCAGTGCGTGACTTTGATCTTCAATAAATTGGACTACTGTATGTGTATTTTATGTTTATGGTTCCGTGCATCGCTGATCTATATTAATAATTGTCCAACGAGATGCAACACAAAGGATTCTATTTATTATTCCGCAAGTTCACTCTACATGTTTCGGGTGTCAACCACACCCATCATGAGTACACAAAACTGTAACTACAGCCTGCGGTGCTGGTCATATTTTTTGTGCAGCTACCTCCCTTCAACCTGGCCAATTTGGAGGGAGGTAGCTGCACAAGAAAGACCTTATGTCTATTTGTTTTTCCCCCTTAACTTACCTTCGAAAGTACATTCAGTTTCCTGAGCCGGGCAGAAGAAAAAATTGCTTGGACCCAGACGTATTTGAGGCAAGGCGAAGGCAGTCTGCACCTTCATAATGCATTCACTTATGCCGCCTTGTAATAATAGCCGGTCTCCGCCAGAGTATCTTCTCGTAAAGTCTACCACCTGAATCTGTGCATTCTTTCCTTATTTCCCTACTATTTGGGGTCGTGAAATCCGAAATGTCAACCAAGTGCGCGCTCGCACACACGTATCGTATGTACATGTACATATTAATGTAAATGTACATACGTAGGTATTTTTTTTCCTGTGGCGCTGCGGCCCAACGCGGGCCATTGCAGTCGGTAGGACTTCTCTGGACGAGTGATCAGCCCGTCGCAGAGACCTCTATCTGACAACACTCAATACAGACAGACATCCATGCCCCCGGCGGGATTCGAACCCACAATCCCAGCAAGCGAGTGGCCGTAGACCTACGCCTTAGACCGCGCGGCCACTGGGACCGGCACGTAGGTATTTAGGGTATATATTACTGTCAAAGTGGACCGCGGTAGCACAGTGGCTAAGGTGCTGTGCTACAAATCGGAAGGTCGCTGGTTCGATCCCAGCTAGTGGCAGTGGATTTTTCATTGATATAAAATCCCTCCGATCGCACTATGGTCTAGGGGTCGACTCAGCCTCTGACAGAAATGAGTACCAGGTGCATTTCCTGGGGGCAAAGGCGGCCGGTGCGTAAGGCTGACAACCCACCACCATCCTGTGCCGTTGTCGCGAAATCTGGGAGTCTTAACTTCCTGGAACCCTCTGGGCACCTCGGCCCTGTAAGGGGACTGATTTTTTTTTACTGTCAAAACAGCTATTGTTACATTCCATTTTGCACAAAATGACAGCTGCATTCCATGAAAGACATACATATTTTGAGGGACAGGAATTTAAATCCAATTAATGCTGTATTCATCACAAAATTCATTAGCTTATGGCGGAATTTAAGGACGGCATAAGTTTCTAACGATATAGCGGATATAAATACCTAAATATTTAATTGTCGTTGGGGCATATTTGCCTTGCTAAAAGTTCCACTACAAGTTTTTTTTTTGGGGGGGGGGTTCTCTTCACCCTATTATTAAAAAAAATGATTGAGTCTTTTCTGAATGCTTCAGATGACTTCAAAAACACGTACTTTCGACTAATCCTTTCCGTTTCTTGACTTGCACAGGGACAGTATCAGTAACTGACACTCACTTGCACAGGGACAGTATCAGTAACTGACACTCATTATCTAGACCGCAGTGTTATAACAGACATTTATGTTTCAAGTATGAGGGCCAGCATTGCTAGATATACAGACATTAGTACAAAAAATGTACGTTGTTCCGTCACCGACATTATCGGGGCGTTGATAAGTCTTTAGCCCGACCAGGAAGGAAACAAGCTCGGAAGCATATTAGGGACGCGCGCGATTTCAACAACGTCGCGACGCGAGCTGTCATCAATTTTTTTTTCCTGCAAGGAAAGACACCGAAGGAAATTCACGTCAATCTGACAGAAACATTAGCTTGCTTCCTTCTTGGTCAGGCTAAGGATTTATCAGCACCCCTGTACTAGTGTGATTGTCAATAAATATTTCAATGTAATCATTTCAATTTTGTACTAATATTTCTTTTATAACATTTGCTTTAAAAATAGAAAAATAAATATGTTCATCCAAATTAAAGGAGCACAAAAATTTGGATAACACTTGTGTCGTTAGGAGCACTCATAAAAATTGGGAGCCATCTTTACAAGTTTCGAGATGAAGTTGGAGTCAATAAACAGCTAAAAAAAAAAGCGGTGCAGCGTTGAACAAAAACAGTCTTTCCGTATTTTAAACCAACAAAATGCACTAATTGAAATACACTACAACGGGTCATAGAATACACTTCACATTAGGTGCCAACTGCCACATGTTTCGGCAAATATGTAGGTGTTAGCACGTAATGTGAATTGTATTATATAATGTTTTATTGTGTTTTAATTAGTGCATTTTTTTTGTTTAAAATATGGAACGAAATAAGATGCACGGTATGAGTAACAAAATCAATCGTATCATTTAAGCGCATGCGGGCCGCCTATCCGCCTCAGTGGAGAACCGATGGCAGGAGGTGGACCGCAGTCTTCCGCACATCATGTGCCCGGCGCATCTGAGGGCGATCCACCTGCCTGCCTAACTCCACACGCAAGACAATTTCATCTTTCTGCACGTAACTCTGGTACATTATTATTGTTATTGTTTTTATTATTGCTGTTGTTTTACTGTCTCACATATTGACGGCTTCTCTGGCTCGGGACATGTATTCTTTCTACCTGAACAACTATGGTCTTTTCAAGAAGCATTACGTACTGTAGTGTCGGTTAAGTTTGTCACGGACCAAGCTTATTATTATTATCATCATCATCATCATCACCACCATTAAGTAATTGAAGATAAGGGGTAAAGAACTTTCCACATCTTGATTTCACCGTTAGACTGTGAGTAACGATGCTCTATTGTTATATCTATCAGACATGTAGCACTACTTGAAATATTTAATTTTCAGTTTTTTGGAGACACATTTTTCTGTAAATTTGCAAAGTGCAAATACAGAGAAGTTTTATAACGCCGATTTACTGCTTTAGAGAGTTCTGATAAATGTAGAATATTTTGGCTCTCATAACTTAATTAGACTCGTCATTATCTGTTTCCTTCTTTAACTTAGGCCCATTTTTGTATCTCCTTTAACTTTTATTCACTGTCAGCTTGTTTTTATTCTGAAAAGTTCGATGGCTGACTGGTTAATATTAAATAAATTGTGTATTTGAAGAAGAGCACATCATTATCAAAATTCATGTCGCAATTAACCGTGACGCAGAGCACGGTCCGTGCCATTTGTGCTTGTACTTCTGAAACTGGAGGTTCAAATGTCGGGGGGGGGGGCTATAAAAATTATAGTAGATCTAAACTACTGTTTTGTGGGGCGTACCTTCATGTGGCTTGATGGGTAAGTACTGGAATTATCGGGAAGTAAACTAATTACTCAAAGGCACTGTCTAAGCCTATGTTAGGTAATGAAATTAACATTATCTTATCCAAACGCGTTTGAAACTGCGGGGAATTATGTACTGTTTGTTGGTAATTTAAAGCACCTGTTTTTTTGTTCACAAATGCACAATATTTGTCGTATTGTCTTATCATATTATGTAACTACAAACACAGCAGTTCGTCTACTGTAACGCAGTTTTTGTGGGAGATTTAAGGTATTCACAGCGGTGTTGATGAAGTTTCAAGTCTTGTAGAATATCATGCTGTTCCGACTAGAAAATACCGGTAGTTACAAGCTTTTTTGGGGGGGGGGGGGTTGGGAGCGGGATCTAAATAGACAATTTAGACCCTGAAGATGGAACTAGTGGACTCCTTTGAAACCTCTGTAACTATTTCCCAGTCGACGTGGCATGATGGTCGAAATGGCTTATCTCCATGCAGTTATATATCTTCAACACAATTTGATCAACAGAATGAAACTTGAACCGAAAAGACTAGCAATGAAGGATATCTGGGAAACTGGAAAATGTGTGTCGATGTCATTTCGAATGGCAACTTGTGGAGATTATCAGGATTACTATAACTTCATTCTTGTTGTATAGTTCTTTAAAGACTAACCTTTTGGCGCCGGAATTATTTTTTTTTAATTTTAGCACACACTGTATATAAAATGTGAATAATACAGGAACCAAATACGTTAGAATTGTGAAACAAACTGCATTTTGAAGAGAAAAGAACGGAGAGTGTATGCCATGTTTAAAATATTGAATACCTTTATTTGTTGAATAAACATACAAAATGCAACGTTAAGAGGTTAACGGTGCGGTACGACCCCTATAGGGGTCTTTAGGCGTCAAAGAGCTAATTGGGAGAAGAATAAGTCATGGAGGAATATGTAGGTACATAGAAAGCTACAACAGGAATACAACAGCTTAGCATATGAATTCGGAAATATGGTTCAGGATGAAGGTACAGGGGATTTTCCCCGTACCTATTAATGAGGGAGAATGAATAAATAAAAAATGCGTGAAAGAACAAGGGTTTGAAGGGACGGAATTTTGGAAAATAAATTCAAGATCTTTGGATGGTGGCTGTGAGAGGACATTGAATGTGTCTGGATATAAGCACGTAAAAGTGTAATCCGTGCGATTAAACTTAAAGAGAATCTAGAGAAGGTAGTGAAAGAACACGAAGGTGAAGAAATGGGAGTTTATTTGATTAGAGATTAGTAAGAATAAATACGCGGTGTAACATGGCGACAGTGTTCCTGTGCATGCTATAAAGGCGTATGGGGAGTGGAGGTGCAACTCCGTTCATTCTTAACCTCGGCACTAGAGGGAGGTGAGTGGTTAGCCTCATGCTGCAACTGCTTTACCGCAGGGGAAAACGCTGCAGTTACTGTTTGCAATAGGAGGCTGGGTGGAAACCACAGGCGGTGTGGAAGCTTTGCAGAAGAAGAAAGTTTCTCACCCCTGCTGGGAAACAAACCGCGGGTGCTCATTTGTTCTGCCTGTACGTAGTCACTGAACCAATTCCGTTGTCCCAGCTCTGCAAAAAGGACATATATACTATAAATATTAGTGTGTAATATGTGGGAAAGCTGCTAACCGCGTGGGAAATCAAGTAGAGTTTCTACTTGATTCGTAGGACCGAAATAGCATAGTCCGTTAGTGACTAGTTTACGGGCTAAAGATCGAGAAATCGTAGTTCGATTTCCGAAAGGGCAGGAGATATGTCTTCCAATTGTCGAGAGTGATTCTGCTGGTCACCCAACCTCGTTGACAGTGGGTGCCGGACTCTTTGACCGGGGGTAACGTGATCAGGGGCGTGAAATCCACCATTCACCTCTGCCGCAAAGTTAATGTTGAGTGGAGCCGTAACTTCACTTCTTCATGTATTTTATTACGTGGTGCTTAATTCTCTGTGTGTTCGTGGAACGAAACGACGGCAGAGACATCGAGTCTACAAAAACGTTACAATCGCCGTCTGAGCAATTTGTGTTATGCGTCGAAGGCCATCAGATTGCGTACCAAGTAGTGTCTCCTGTCTTCCAATCATTGGTTTGTGGTCGTACCAATGGTAATCGATCTTCAAACAAAGAGTGATTCGCCAAAGCTGATTCGTTAATTCTGTCATTCCTGATGGCCCCCGTACCTAGTACGGCATGCTATTGGAATGGATTATGGAGTCTTATCTTCCGTATTCAGCTGTGACAAGAGAAGACATAAAAATGTCAAGCGGTTGACTGGAAGTTGTATAGCTTAGGAAATCTATATGTCTTGTAAAACACTTTCGTTTTTATCGACAGCAGGAGGTCATGGTTCATGGAAGTCGCCTACTTCGTGTTCGTTAGATCAAGAAATATAACTATGGCGCTCTGTGATTATCTTGTGCACAGTTGATATTTATGTCTGTACACATAAGGTAAGCAGTCGTGGTTGTGCTGTACGTTATAGGCAACAGTTTGTTATAGGTAGGTTTTCACCCTTTTTTAAAGGCCACGCAGGCCCTTAGGGTGAGTAGAGGTATAGTTCTACTCTTTCTTGACCACGGCACTAGAAGGGGGTGAGGGGTCAGCTTCATTCCCCGGCCGCTCCTTACCCCAGGAAAAGATCCGTTGCCCATTGTACAGGAGACTGGATGGGCCCCAGGGCCGGTCTGGAAGGGCGGAAAATCTCATCCCCACCGGGATTCGATCCCGGACTGTCCAGCCCGTAGTCAGTCGCTATACCAACTGAGCTACCGGGCCCACAACAGTTTGCTTTTCTTGCAGCAAAAGACACGTGTAAGACGTCAAAGAAAGAACATTTTTGTAATGTTTATAAGAGAGAAGAAACAGTATTTATTTTAGGTGACGTAGTCCCGTTGTGTTTGTCCAGTCAGCGTTGAGTATTAATCCACCGGTTAATAGAACTCTAAAAATGATTGTATCTTCTATTATTCATCACATTCGCTGCACGTTTCGTGCGGTTATTGCTGCCATCGCTGGGTCGTGCTACAATTATATCAAAGAGAAGAACTTGTCATAGGCAGTGACATGACTAAATGAAGTTACAGCCATTTATAGTGCTATATTTATCGCAGAATTAATAGCCAACGTTGGGAAATATTCGTTTTCAATATGATGTCCATTGTACTAATTTCTTCTTAATCTTAAGAAGGCCTTTCGCCTCGTCACCTCCCTCCCTCATGCGAAGAAGAAAGAAAGAGGAATGGAAAGATTTTAAACAGTAAGATCCACACACAAACCAAAGAATGAATTATAACGGAGTCGCGCCCTATCATTGTCAGATTTGGCAACTGCGCAATTATTTATATTCTGTCAGGAAAATAAAAATTGTTTTGAAAAGCAGATGAAGTTAACTCAGCAACTGTATACTTAAGTTCCTATAATAAAACCAACCAAATGCACCAATTTCTCAAATTTAATTTGGAATAAATCTCTACATGTTTCGGACAGTTCCTCTGTCCATCATCAGGAGTTTTTCACTGTACACACAGCAATGGTATATGTCATACAGGTTTGCTGACAGCTCGCAAGCTGCCAGCAAAACTTTCCGTCCTGATCCTGCTCACAATATGTCAGCAAAACTGTATGACATACACCATTGATGTGTGTACAGTGAAAAACTCTTGACGAAGGACAGAGGAACTGTCCGAAACATGTAGAGTTTTATTCCAAAAATAAATTTTAGAAATTAGTGCATCTAGTTGGTTTTATTATAAGAATTTATCACGATGCATGGTCACCTGAAGTGTTTGTGAATTAAGAATTGTCATATTGCAAGAAAACATAGGTAGTTGTTAGTGTTTCATGTACGCCAAACTAGAAAACAAGGTCATTTCTTTTTTTATCTCAGTAATTAACCAACTTGATGCACAAAATTTTTGTTTTACAATAAGTTTATTTCATGCCTCTACATTTTTCGAGCACATGTGTTCATCAGCAGGAGGTCAAAATTGCATTACTCCTGATGATGAGCACATGTGCTCTAAAAATGTAGTGGCATGAAATAAACTTATTGTAAAACAAAAATTTTGTACACCAAGCTCGTTAATTACTGAGATAAATATACTGAGATGCAGGTCAGCAAAACGTCAAAAAAAAATCCCTTCTGTAACTAATTCCAGATGTCGTCACGACATACTCTTCAAATATGCGATGCCCAGCAAGCTGGTTTGGACATGAGCGGCATAAAGCTAAGGGCCACCTGAACAGTAACTCTCTACCGCGTACCAGGGACGGCTTCAGGAGACACTTGATAAATGACATTTCACAGTAAGCAAGGCCATTGTTGACGCTCAAAGAAATGCACTTATTTGAGGCAACAGAACACAGGACTAATACACTGTTTCACTGATGTCAGTAACTTCATGATGCAGGGCCGTTGTAGCAAAAATAAATTGCTGAGGTATGAAAAAATTCTCCACTTGTTACGGAAAGCGAAGTTTTATTAGCATGTTCACAGTCAACAGTCACAGGTCCGCAGTATGATCCAGTCGATTGCAGCTCTCATGTCGTCTTTATTTAAAATCTGTCTTAATATTCACACACAACGTGGTGTTTATTGCGTTTCCATTGTTTCCTTCAGTCCTTCTGCTTTAGTGTAGTAGTGTAGGGTAGTAGTAGTAGTAAACAGTGCACGACCATCTCCTTTAGCATCCTTCCAATTAATTACTAATTTTCCTACCGTTAGATGCCGACACTAGACGTCTTTAAATACGTAGAAAAGGAATGATTAAATGTATGAATGAATGAATGAAGGAAGGAAGGACGGAATATTGTCCTGTTAGTTAAAGCCTGCTTCATTGAGGTTAATCCTCTGCGTTTCTGTAGTAATTGGCTGCGCAGTGTGTGTGTGTGTGTGTGTGTGTGTGTGTGTGTGTGAGTGTGTGTGTGTATGTGAGTGTGTGTGTGTGGTGTGTGTGTGTGTGTGAGTTTGTGTGTGCGTGGTGTGTGTATGTGTGTGTGTGTGGTGTGTGTGTGAGTTTTTGTGTGTGTGTGTGGTGTGTGTATGTGTGTGTGAGTGTGGTGTGTGTGTGTGTGTGTGTCTTTGTGTGGTGTGTGTGTGTGAGTGTGTGTGTGTGTGAGTGTGTGTGCGTGTGTGTGTGTGAGTTTGTGTGTGTGTGTGTGAGTGTGTGAGAGTTTGTGTGTGGTGTGTGTGTGTATGTGAGTGTGTGTGTGTGTGTTATCCAGCAACTTACAACTGCATTAAACTCTACATTATAGTGTCCCAACCATTTTGCTGTCCTCCATTATTTGAATAAACATTTGTATTGTGCTCTCTACAGACACAGTTCCGGGTTAATGTGCAAGAAGCTTCAATCTGCTCCGTCAAATTACATTTGTGTCAAACAGCGGATCTATAACTCTAGCCAAACCCATCCGCGCATTAACAAGCCTTTCACCTTTCACGTCTAAAATATTATGGGGAAAAGCTTTCAGCGAATACAAATCGGAACTTAAACGCATGCACTGTGTGTATTAGTTAAACATTATTTATGTGGCACCGATACAGCATATTTTACAGCACAGTGCCTACACCAGAAACCGTTAACTAATGTATGGGGCAACAAGGAAATTGCATGGATTCAATCGTTGGTGAGTGTAGATGGTAATAGTATTGCCATAAGTTTTACTCCCAACCCAGTCTCCGTACATCAACTTAAATGTACCTACGAGTACATTACAAAGTTGAATCGCCTTCATATTAAAGGCGGTGCGCGTAATGACGTCACTGAACTTCAGGTAATCCTATTTGCATAATAGAACTTTTGCGTTTGCAGGATCAGGCGGAGTCAAGTCTAATGAAGTTGGTTTCACGAAGATGCTGTAGAGTCGCTAGCATCTGTTTGGCACAGAAGTTCTTTGCATGTGTCATTCACACCGCCAAAGACGAGTCGAGTGGACTGATGGACTGTTTTCGCAGCAGTTTGTTTCGGACTGGGTTCGGTTAGTGTTTCAGCAGTTCGCGGTACGTTAAGTGCTGTCTAGGAACCTTAGTTTAGAGTCGTGCAGGACTTTTCCGCTATTTGAGGCTGTAGGTCGAAGGAAATGTCTGTGACACACTCATTACAACAACTGTTCAAGAATTCGTAAGAATCTGTAACAAATTACTGAAAAAAAAATCGGACTGTTTACAATTACCTGTCTTTTGAAGTAAAGTAATTAAACAGGTGACACGATATCCTATACTTCGTTAAGATGGGCCTCAGAAGGGAAGGGGTTAAATGTTAGGAAGTGTACGTAACAGAGAAATGTGCAGTGGGTATGACCCTAACAGAGCATATTCTGCAAAAGGCAAATGAACTTGCGAGGAAATCTTATGTTTATTGGACCGTGCATCATCTTGATAGTTGAATAAAGAGAGACCAACTTGATGTCACTTGCTTTTTCATTTCATTATTTAATGCTCAAAATGTTTCGGATGTTAATACATCCATCCTCAGGAGCTTGCGACTTATTTGTTGAGTTATTTCATGGGTTGTATTGCTCTGGTTCGATGCGTGTTGGTGTTACGTTGTGGTTTGGCTGTGGTGGTGTGGTATCCTTATGCAAACCACAACGCAACACCAACACACATTGAACCAGAGCAATACAAGCCATGAAATAACTCAACAAATATGTCGCAAGCAATATACAATACCTGTTTGTATTTGTATAATGTACCACAAATGCACAATTGATCAACAGTTTATTATACTGTTCTATATTACACTGCCCCTACATGTTTCGACGCTATTGCGTCATATTCAGGGAGCTCGTAGTCAGTACCTGCTAAGTTACATAAGTATGTGAATGGAGCATGAAGCAATAGCGTCGAAACACGTACGGGCAGTGTAAATTGCTGATCAATTGAGCAATTGTTGGTACATTATACAAATAATTAAGACGCGCGGCACAAATGTAAAAAAACAATAAAATAAAACACAATGCCTAGTTAGCACAAAATAGTGTTTATTGTAACTTCATAAACTGTAAAATTCTTTTCCTTTGCCGAAATTAACATTACTCTTATGTCATTTGATTTATCTGACTGTTTAATGATTTGCCGTAATAGAGATTTAAGGTCTTCATGGGAATGAAGATGTAGGTTGTGGTATTGTGAGTGTCATAACTGAGGAGGCCACAAAGTATAATTGACATAGGAGCGATATCCCTCCGACTGGCACAGCTTCAGTTTGCTGTCACAGCGTACGATAATCAATCTTCAGAAATCTGTGTCTGATGTTGCTGTAATATCCGGAGCACTAAACAGCTGAGCATCGCCTACCGCTGTGCACGTAAGATGACAGGCACGCGACCGTCTTCCCATTGTTGTTGAGGGAAGGACAATGGCAGTACAGAAATAAACAGAGTGTTGCGGCCAGGAGGGAATGAATGAACACGAAAAAATTTATCTTGTTGTGTTTTCATTGCTGGGACGGACTTAAACTGAAACGATCTGTGCAGAATATATGTTTTCAGAATTGCTGTCTTCTGGGAGGTGATGTCTTGCAGTGGGAGGAACCTGTTGCATCGATCTTCAGCAGTGGGTTCCTCCGAATCTTCATTGCTCATATACCAGTGTCAACGGTGACAACATCCTAAATACAGCAGTAAACGGTAAAGTAGTTCCGTTACAGGACTGGAGTAGCCCAGAGGGTTCCAGGAAGTTAAGGTTCCCAGATTTCATGACAACGGCACAGGATGTTGGTAAGGTTGTCAGCCTTACGCACCGGCCGCCTTTACTGGTACTCATTTCTCTTAGAGGTTGAGTCGACACCAGGGCCATAGAGCGATCGGAAGGATTTTATATCAATGAAAAATTCCAATGACACCAGCTGGGATCGAACCAGCGACCTTCCGATTTGTAGCACAGCACCTTAACCACTGTACATCCGCGGTCCCCAAAATACAGTACTATTATTATTAATTTCCGTGAGAGTCACAATGATTGGATAATTATTTTCAGTTTATGACATTGCATTCGGGAAAAACGTACCTCGGAGAGTTGACCCGCTGTCCTGTCTGTCTTACACGTATAGTAATCACTGTTAAATTAAATGCCATAACTGCACTGTAACAATGACAAGTGCCGTTAGTACTGGTTTTACTAGTAAATAAACTTCGAGACTGCAATGATTCATTAATTATTTGTAAAATCTAAGTTGTGACACGCTGTCTTTCGACCATACGTCACACCAGTATCTAATCACACTCCCGAGTGACATTTACCATACATTTCAAAGTTTCCGTTTTTTGCGGGGAGGGGAAGGGCGTGGTGAAAATCTTTGTGAAGATGGTGGGCCAGCTACTCTGTACGTGATGTGGCAAGGGCAGGATAGCTTTTATCCCGCACGCCAGTCGCTACCGCTGTCTCCCTACAAGTAATTCGCTCCTAGTCTTCTGCTTAAAAATTCCACCTTATAAAAGCTAACAAAGATCCAAAGGTATGCGTCTCTTCCCCTAGCGCTGGCCGTCAAATCTTGTGGTTGGGGTGTCCTTACACCAGTGTTTCTCAACTTTTGTGAGACCGCGGCCCGGCAAATTATTTTTTCATAAGACGAGGGCCCGGTCCCAACAGATTTACTCGTCAGTACCTTTCAAATTTTTTTTAAGTTCATACATTAAACTAACATAAGTATTAATAATTAATTATGGCATCATCATAAAGAGTATTAGTACACGTATGTGTACGGTGTGGCATGTTGACAAATATAAAATTACGTTTAAATTAATTATCAATTCCAGGAGAAACCCTCGCGGCCCGGTATAATTGATTACAGGGCCCGGTACTGGGCCGCGGCCCGGCGGTTGAGAAACACTGCCTTACACGGCCCAAGTTCTTTACACAGGGAAGATGTGTTGGCAGTGAAGCTGTGCGAGATGTGAGGTTATCCTTCAGGTGTAGTTAAGGTTGCATATCTTCTGTGCCCTGACGCTGTATGGGTGGGTTAGGAAGAAACGACCAGAAACAGACTCCGTGGCGTCGCATCGCAGCAGACAATTGTCCTCGAGTCTAGGAAGTTGCTTATGTGAGCTTCTGGACGCAGCTATTACGATATGTTAGTGCTAGACCATGAAGTGTCGATACAGTAGCAAATTGCTTAGCACAGTTTAAGACGAATAAATTAAGTTACGGAAATGTCTGGATTTATGTGACAAGGACTGGCTTCAGGATGGCGATTCAGAAATGCCTTTGCAAATAGAAGGCGGGTCATACAAAAGTGTCGGAGAAGTCGCCGCACCGGCAAGGCGTTAGAAGTAAGTTGAGTGACGAATTGCAGGAGGTGGCACATTCAGGTATAACTCTACTTCACGCGATTAGAGAAGCTTTGTCTCTAAGGCGAAGTTTTCTGTGGGTTCCGTTGTAATTTCAATACATGTTCCCGGGCTGCGGAGGGCAGCTGTAATATATTTTACACAGAGACGTGGTGAGTAAACAGGGCTTTGACGTAAGGCTTTTGGACTTGAATGTGGGGTTGGTAAATCTTCGTTCTTAAAATTTCATATATATATATGTTTTTGGCGCAACAGCCCCTACTGGACCAGGACCTCCTCATTCACGAGGTTTCTAGATAACACACAACGACGCATCACAGTCGGTAGGACTCTTCTGAATGAGTTATCAGCTCGTCGCAGAGACCTCTACCTGACAACACACAACACTCACAACAGACAACCATGCCTACGGTGGGATTCGAACCCACAGTCTCAGCAGGCCAGCAGCCGCAGACCTATATATATATATATATATATATATATATATATATATTTTCATACATACATGTATATGTGTGTACGTACGTAGGTATATTTTCATATGTGTGTGCCTCAGTGTCCAATGTCGAACCGGCGTTGCTCAAGCATTTGGTGCCCCTGGTTCTAGCCGGAAGGTCTCTGATGGCGCCGAAGGGTCCAGGACGTAAAGACAAGGGGGCCCAAAACACAAACATCGGTGCAGATGCGAAGATTCACTACGATGAGGCCAATGGACACCTGAAAGTGGGCAGTTACACCAAGGCGCTCAGCGGCTACAGTCTGGTGAGTGATTGGATGCGAGTGCAGAAAACTTCGTAAGAAGCTAATAGTCAAGCAGCTAATGAAGTAACTTCTAAAGCTATTTTTGTTGTTACACCGTGCATGTTGTCGAGTTACTCAATTATTACACCAACCACTGCACATATATAAAATTTACACATTAAGACATTAAAGAAGCTCCGACATGTTTCGGTCCTAAGACCATCATCAGGTAGCTATATATTCATTGCTAAAGTCACGCTAGAAATAGTCACAGATTAATTTCGTTGTACCAGTTGGGTGTTGTGGCAGCATGCAGCATGCTGCCACAACACCCAACTGGTACAGCGAGTTTGAGCGTCCGCCATGCTATTATTAATTGTTACAGGAAATTCAAAATTATGGCGCTGATTTGTGCTCCAGTGGCGCACATTTCTTTCCAGTTTTTGTGAAAATCATTCGAGTGGATCAAACGTTTAAACAGGAACACACACACACCACACACACACACACCACACACACACACACCACACACACACACACACACACCACACACACACACACACACACACACACACACCACACCACACACACACACACACACCACACACACACACAAACACACACTGACAGCGTTGTGATCTCATGGCCCTACTGTTCCTTTTTTCCATTCAAGAAGAAAGGCTGCAGTGTTCCCTTTGTAAAAACATGAATTTGCCACGTGTTGTGTTAAAAACGATCAACTGGCCGAAATTTCCGCGCCGCTCGTCTGCCGGTTGGTGCCCCATCTAGTTCTCAGATTTAACACGGCAGCAGCACATGGACGAGCCAGTGAAAGGTTGTACTGTTACCCGAAAGGTGGCATTCGTGCGCCATATAAAAATCAATGTCCGGCCGCTTGTTTGTATCACAGTGGGTTTCCTTCGCACTATACTGCCCGAGTTAAATGTGCTGAACAATACAACCCCACTCTTCGCTCGTAATGATTTCCACAATAGCTGAAGGATGGCATCAAACCAAAGACAATGTCGGGCCGCGACAGATTAATTAGGAAATGTCGTGTTGTAGGAGGTTTGTACTTCCCGAGTTAAATATTCTGAGCGGTACAACCCCTCTTTTCGCTCGTAATGATTTCCACGAAATCTAAAGGATGGCATCAAAGCAAAGACAATGTCGGGCCGCGACAGGTTAATTAGGAAATGTCGTGTTGTAGGAGGGTTTATGGGGGTGGAGTAAAATTCTGGTAACGAACATAAGATCTGTTTCGAGAAAGCAAAGAGGACCTCTTGAAATGAGTAGTGCATATCCGCATACCTATAGGAGTGTTTATGTAAGTTTGAACTGTAATCTTTACTAACGCCTGCTGTATATATTTTGGCGCATGTAAAGGTGATTATATAAATTAATAATTCTACAAAATGAGCGGTAAATTCAATATTAAAATGTAATATTCCAAGTTTGTACTCGGAATACTGTTGTAAGTGTGTATTGTAAATATTTGGTTATTTGAATTTGAAAGTAGGATAACATCCTTTTTTCGTTATTATCCATTGTCTTGCGTATTCCAAATATTTTCTTTCCACTGGAAAATGCTTATAAAGTACTTTCTCTTTGAATATTTAAACCGTTTCAAATCCCCTTAAGCAGGCTACAGTTCGTTGCACAATGTGTTTTCTATTTTTATCATGGAGCGAAAACAGCTTGTACAATAATTTTAAATGTTACATTTTATCAAACTGTTAACAAGAAGATTTTAGTCAAGTTTGCTCTCAGTTTTTTCAATTTACCCTTTAAAATCTTGCCCTTGTAAGCAGAAGATATGTATACCCTGAGTATGGAGGATACACTGGTAAAATATGTCATATCCTTCATCTGTTTCTGGAGCAGTATGACAAGATCTAAAATACATCTCATGCAGGATGATGGAAGCAAACCATTATGTGGCCTTTTGTTGGTACGACGTTAGTTTCGCCACGTCGTTGCTGTGTGCGTGTTTATATGTGGGGGGGGGGGGGGCCCTTTTTCTTATATTCTTTGGCCGTTTTCCCCCATCTCGCTTAAAAAATTTTAAACCCTCTTCTGTGAAACCACCCCGCAATAAAAAAA
>Ga0123352_10004687_pt1 | contig 20234 bp, 19 predicted proteins | sample TergutLab28metaG_FD_89700 | JGI IMG/M metagenome (GOLD analysis project Ga0123352, IMG submission 89700) | Labiotermes labralis P1 segment gut microbial communities from Petit-Saut dam, French Guiana - Lab288 P1 | ecosystem: Host-associated > Arthropoda: Insects > Digestive system > Gut ...
ATTGAAGCCATATCAGCTAGCGGAGCATCTGCAATGTATTTGCCGCCGTATTCTCCCGATTTCAACCCAATTGAACTGAAGTGGTCTAAAGTAAAGACACTCCTGAAAAAAGCGCGTTCCAAAGCACTCGATGTACTGCTGTCATCTATTGCAGAAACTCTTAATGCTGTTTCGATTGTAGATATTTCGGGGTGGTTTCGTCATTGTGGATATTGTAAACGTTAAATCAAACCGCTATATTATCAAGATATTAATTAAGAGGGGCTGGTAGTTATGGCAACAACAAATCTAAATGTCCGTATTGATGCAGATCTTAAAAGACAGTCTGAGGAAATCTTTAACGAGTTGGGGTTAACTATGTCTGCTGCCGTTGCCGTGTTTTTGCGCCAGACGGTTCGTAGTAAAGGGATTCCCTTTGATATGCGGCTTAATGTCTCTAACGATGAAACCCTTGCAGCTATTCAAGATGTAAATTTAAGCCGCAATATTGGTAAGCAATTTCACAGCGTAAAAGAACTCATGGAGGATTTAGATGCTGACGATTAGATATTTCTACCGGTTCAAAAAAGATTACAAGGCAATCAAAAAGCGTGGTTATGACACACGGCTACTTGAGGAGGTACTTGACATCTTATCTGCCGAGCGGCCTCTGCTGCCGAAACATTACAGGAACGCACAGCGATTTATTTGGCTGATAAATAGCCCCAGCGTTCATTCTTCCGCGTCTTTGAATTTTATGTGCGTGTAGCTGTCGCGTCCGCGCTGTTTTGACATGTACATCGCTTTATCCGCCCACTTGATGTAGTCCGCGGCCTTGTGGTTGTGGTTTACGCTGACCGTGGTTCCTCCTATTGAAACAGTCACGTAGTCGGCGATGCTGCTGCTTTCGTGGGGAAGGCCGCGCTCTCTTATGCTTTTGAGGACTCTGTGCGCCACCACGTGAGCGCCGCGCTCGTTCGCGTAGGGTAAAATGATGACAAATTCTTCGCCGCCATACCGCGCTATGATGTCGTTTTCTCTGGTCACGCATCTTAAAAGCGTGTCCGTTATTGACACCAGACAATTATCGCCCGCAATGTGGCCGTAAGTGTCGTTGTATTGCTTGAAGAAGTCAACGTCTAAGAATAATATGCTCATCATGCTGGCGGAACGGGATAGTTTTTTGATGTTTTTTCTGAGGCTTGTTTCCAGAAAGTGCCTATTGTGAACGCCGGTAAGAGAGTCGTAATGAATTTTGTCAGCCAAGTCTACGAAATCGCCCACGGTTATGTCAAAAAACTTTGTAACCTTGCGGAAGCGCCGCAGCAAAGCGCCATATTCTTTTGTGAGTGTTTCATATTCCTTTGAAAGTGATTCGCATTTTTTAAAATCACAAGGCGTGCCATCGCAGACGCAGTCAATGTTTTTCATTGCATTTTCGTAGATATACTGCTCTTTGTCAAACAAATCCATTAGTTACCTTCCTCCGAGAGGGCAATATTCGTCATCAATAACATGCGAACACATGTAAATCTCCACCAATTTATTAACGTAAGTCTATCATACATATAAATTTGAGAATTTACAACAGTGCTACGCCAGGCGTCTGGCCAGATCTTCCACGGCAAAGCGCACCGCAGGGGTTAAAAAGACTTTTGCCGAGCCGTCAAGCTTTACCATTACGCCTTCGCGGCGCTCGACAATTTTCAAGTAAAAACGCTGCTCGAATTCATCATCGGACGCGACTGTTTCAACTAAAAATCTTTTGCCGTTTTCGTAATCGCTGTCGCTGCAAGCGGCGTACCAGCCGTTGAATGCCCAGCGCGCGTCTCCCGTAGCCCCCGACGTTCGAGAAAGAAAAGTAAGCCCGTCCTCAGGCAGAGGTTTTCCGGTTTTTACGTGCATGGCGGTGTCCTCCTCATTATTCCAGTCGAATTTCCATGTGCTTCTGGCCACGGTGAATTTTTTTGTTTTGGCAACGGCCAGCCTGGTTATCGTTTTTCCCATCGCCAGCCACTTGCGCTCGTATTTTGTGGTGATGGTGCGTGAAAAATTATTGTCATAACAGGATACGGAAAGCGCATCGTGTTCGGCAAGCGCTTTTCTTACCTCGGCCGCGTACCATTCTTCATCCGTGACCAGTTCAAAAATTCCTCCTGTTTTCAAGACAGCGGCAAGACTATCGGCAAACTCTCTGGCGGTGACGCGGCGTTTCGCGTGCCTCGTTTTGGGCCAGGGGCACGGGAAATTCATCATCACAAGGTCGAGCGATTCGTCGGCGAACAGCTCTTTCATCATGAAGCGGGCGTCGGTGCAGAGTATTTTCAGGTTGGAAAGCTCGGCGTTCCCGATTCTGCGAGCACACCGCGCCGCGCATGACGAGGAGACCTCCAGACCGATCAGCAGGGAGTCAGGGTTGGAGGCTGCCCATCCTGTAGTGTATTCTCCATTGCCGAAGCCAATTTCCAGCGCGACTTTTGGTAGGCCGCCGGAAAGCTGCTCCAAATCAAGAGGGAGTTTCAGCCCTCTGGGGGATAAAATATTTTTCCAGCCTTCGTTCATGTTATTTTATTTAATTAAAACGTCCACTCGAAGTTTGGCAGACCTTCGGCCAAAATTCGCTTTTTCACATCATCCATTATAAATTGCAGCGCTTTCTGGTCTTTTCCCTCGCAGCGCGTGGTTATGACCGGCTGAGTATTGGATGCGCGTATCAGGCCCCAGCCGCCTGGGTATACGATGCGCACTCCATCAAGCGTCAGGCCCTCGTATTCTTTCAGTGCTTTGTCGCGGATGCGTTCTATCACCGCGAATTTTTCGGCATCCGGGCAGGCGATACGCGCTTCCTCCGTGGCGGGGTAGAGGGGGATATGCGCCATAAGCTCAGAAAGCTTTTTGCCAGTGCTCGAAAGTATACGCAGAAGGCGGCCTGCGGCGTAGAACGAGTCATCGAACCCGTAAAATTCATCGGCGAAGAACATGTGACCAGAAAGCTCGCCGGCAAACACGGCGTTTATGTCCTTCATCTTCGCCTTGATCACGGAGTGACCGGACTTCCACCACACCACCTTGCCGCCCATCCGTTCGGCTTCTTCTGGCAGGGCCAAGGTGCATTTAGGCTCGACAATTACGTCTGCGCCGGGGTGGTTTTCCAGTATTTCATCCCAGTAAAGCGCCATCAGCCGGTCGCAGAAAATCACTTCCCCGCGCTCGTCCACCACGCCCAGCCGGTCGGCATCGCCATCGAATCCAAAGCCCACGTCAGCTCCGGTCTCTCTGACTTTTGCGATTAAGTCGGTAAGGTTTTCGCGCTTTTGGGGGTCGGGGTGATGGTTGGGGAAAAGGCCGTCCTGCGTTTCAAACAGTGATACACACTCGCAGCCGAGTCCGGTGATAAAGCGCTCAATAGAGCCTCCCGCCGTTCCGTTGCCGCTGTCGCATACGACTTTCAGTTTTTTCATTTTGGGGTCAAGTTTGATTTTAGATACCAGCATTTCGGTATATGCGTCGATGATGTTCGCCTGTTCGACTGTTCCGCGCTTTTCTTCCGCCGCGAAAGCGTCTTTTTCGATTATCCTGCGGATTTCCTGCACATCGTCGCCCCATATTGTAGTTTTGTCGAAGGCCAGTTTCAGGCCGTTCATTTCCGATGGGTTGTGGCTACCCGTGACCATGACTCCGCCGTTCACGCCAAGATGGTAAAGGCTCCAGTAAAGCATGGGGGAGGTTACGACTCCGATATCTACAACGTCGATGCCAATGGAGTTCATTCCGGCTGAGACGGAGGCTTTGATGCGCTCTGTTGACAACCTTACGTCGCCGCCAAGCGCTATTTTTTTGACGCCCCGCGCAAGTAGCCACGTTCCGAAGCTCTTCCCGATGGCCATAACAACGTCGTTCGTCAGCTCAGTATCCGCCTCGCCTCTTATGTCGTATTCTCTGAAAATGTTGGGTGAGATATTCATGCTATCTTTGCCTCCGTAAATGTTCTCAAAGTAGATTTTAGCAAGAAAAAGCCATTATGGAATTACTCCACCTTCTCTAATCGTTATCATCGGGGAGTTCAGCGCTACAAACACAAGCAGAATAAAAACACAGGTAAATCATTTGCAGTATCAGTAAATTCCAAGGAATTTTTCTCCCGTTTTTCATGCTTTTTTGTCCATGCCTCTCATTCGCGCATCGCTGGTATAATGTTAAAACAATTTTAATATGTTAGCTCCTGTTGCGCGGTCAGTCCAGAGGCAGGATGTACATTAAAACACGGAACGGGGGCCTGGCTGGCGAAATGGGGATAAAATTTGACGAGACTTTACGGCAATTAGACGAAACCCTGCGGCGTCTTGAAGACGGCGACCTGCCGCTGGATGAGGCGTTGAGCCTTTTCGAACAGGGCATCGGGCTTGTTCGGGAAGGCGAAAAATTTTTGAACGATGCGGAACAAAAAATAACGCGGCTTACTCAGGAAGGAGATGAAGTGCCCTTCAGTATGTAGTTTTTTTTCTGCCCTCTCGGCGGAGGCAATATGATTTACCAAACTAAATATAACCGTGCTCGTTTTTTAATGCTATTATCTTGTTCAGCAAATCTATGATTTTTCTTACAATATTTATGGAGGTGTTTGTAATGCCCGCAACGAGAAGGACAGCTACAAACGTGTTGTTGGATACTGCTTTGAAAAATTTTTACGGCGCAGCGGAAGAAATGGGGCTCAGCGAAAACCTGATAGCCATACTCAGCAGTTCGGAGAGAAGGCTTGAAGTTTCCGTGCCTGTGGAAATGGACGACGGTTCGGTTCAGGTGTTCAGAGGATATCGCGTGCAGCACTCCAGCGCGGTAGGCCCCGCGAAAGGTGGAATTCGCTTTCACCACGATGTGGACATGGACGAATGCGAAGCCCTGGCAATGCTTATGACATGGAAGTGCGCTCTGGCTGGAATTCCATACGGCGGCGGTAAGGGCGGCATTTCGTGTGATCCGCTCACCATGTCCGCGAAAGAAAAAGAGCGCATGTCCCGCACGTTTGCCGCGCGTATCGCACCCATCATTGGCACGTGGCAGGATATTCCGGCTCCCGACGTAAACACCGGCGGGCAGGAGATGGTCTGGTTTGTGGATACCATCAGCAAGCTGCGCGGGCATATCGAGCCTGGGGTATTCACCGGCAAGCCCATCGGTTACTGGGGTTCCAAGGGGCGCACCGCCGCCACAGGCTATGGAGTAGCGACATGTGGCCTGGAACTGCTCAAAGTTCTGGGGAAAGGCCCCAAAGACACTGCGGTTGCAGTTCAGGGTTTTGGCAACGTTGGAAGCTATACGGCTCTCACGATGGCCAACGCCGGAGCAAAAGTAGTCGCGATAAGCGATGTAAACGGTACTTACTATTCGCCGAAAGGCATTGACATCAAAAAAGCGTTTGAACATATCTCAGCTCACCCCCAAAAATTACTCGATGGTTTTACGTGCGATGGCTGCGAGAAAAAAGGAGTAGCCGATGTCCTTTTCGTTGATTGTGACATACTGTTCCCCTGCGCGCTTGAAGGCGTAATCAACGACAAAACGGCCGATCAGGTGAAGGCGAAGTACATAGTGGAAGGGGCAAACGGTCCGACCACGCCTGGCGGCGACGTAATTCTGGACAAAAAAGGAGTTCTCGTTGTCCCTGATTTTCTGGCTAACGCCGGAGGAGTTATCGGCTCTTACTTCGAGTGGGCGCAAAACCTTGGCGGCTTTTTCTGGACCGAGGAAGAATACAACAATCGCCTTATTCATATAATGAAGGGCAACTTCAAGCTGGTTTGGGATTACGCGCAGAACAAAAAAATCAAAATGCGCCGTGCAGCGTTCATGGCGGCCATCCAGCGCGTTGCCGACGTCGAAAAGCTGAGAGGCGTTTTTCTGTAGAACTACGCAGGTTATAGCTCATACCAATTTGCATTCAAACGAATGTTAACCTGAGATTTAAACGCTGAATGTAGCTGGTTTTAGCTATTCTAACTTCAGGCCTTTTTATTTCAAATTAGTATCGGAAATTTTGTCTTTATTGCAAATGGCGGGGTATTCCCGCCATTTTTGTTGTATAATCCCAGTAAAAGTCCAAAGCTTAAAGCTGAATAATACTTACCGCCCGTTCTCCGGTGATTCTAGCTTTAAGCCCCTGACCTCAATTTGTTATTTAAGGAGTTTTGATACCATGAAATTTTTAATGTTCCTGACGTGGAAAAATTTGACTGGGAAAATAAGCTTGGTATTTTGCGCGGTGCTTATCACTTCGTGTGTGCTGAGTTACGCCGCGACGTCGGATGCCAGAGTAGAGGAAAGAATCCTGACCTCCTGGACAAGAAGCGGTGAGTTCAGCGACGGCGATGGAGCTCAATTCATTAGAATCAGAGCCACGTACTACTCGGCTGAGTACATAGAGGCTCTCATACGCTCCGAGGCTGAAAGAAATCTCTGGACGCGTGACGAGGAAGAGAGATACAGATATAATCTTTTAAGAGCGCTCAACCTTGATGAGACCATCGCGTTCCACATAGAGTTTGATGTGACGGGAACGCCGATGCACCCTCAGCCTTTCGATCGCCACTTGACGCTTTTCGCCGGAAGAACCCGCCTCAGTCCTGTGGACTACGACAGGCGCTTTAACTTCAGAGTCCAGGGCAGGCGGGATGGAATGGTATGGTTCCCGCGCTACGATGCCAACGGCAGGAGCCATCTTGAAAATGTCAGGGATTTGCACCTTCTTATCAGCGGCTCAATAAGCCACGCCACCACTAGAACCGGAGACGTGCGTTTTGTGTGGGATATATCAGGGGACGACCCCTCTGTTTTGGGAACGGGTTCGGCGGCCGCCAGAATTGAAATGGATCGCCTGATTAGGCGCGTTGAAATATTGAGAGGTGAACAAAACACCGCGCAGGAGCGAGTTACCACCCTTGACGCGGAACTTGCGGAGATCAATGCCCGTATAGACGAATTACAAAGACAGTAGCCTCCATTGTCGGCGAAATGCCTCTCCAGCCTGATCTAAAAGCCGTGAATTACGAAAGCTTGCAGCGCATAGTGACGTGTGACGTCCGAAGGCGCGGCGTGTCGGATTTGTGCCGCGCCGAATTTTGGGAAAATGCAGTTCAGCTTCTTGTCAAAGCCTCGCGCATTGCTGTCGTAACGGGTTTTTGCATTAAAAAAGCCAACGCTCCCGAAACAGACGGGCCTCCTGGGGCTGTGATACTTGGGCGGGCGCTGGCGCGAGTCGGAAAATCGGCGGCACTTCTCACTGACAGCAAAAATTATTCCTGCCTTGCGGCCTGCTCGAAGAGCGTGAAGGGGCCTTCGGTTATATTAGCTGATGATTATGAAAAAATCCCGGCGGACATAGACCTGCTGGTGTTTGTTGAGCGTCCCGGACACGCGACCGATGGGCGTTACTACGACATGAGAGGGGCTGACATTACTGATATGGCGGCTCCGCTAGACAGAGCGGCCGAGGTGTTTTTAAAAAAAGGAATTCCTGTTTTGGGAATCGGAGATGGCGGTAACGAGGCCGGCATGGGATTTTTATACGACGCTCTTTCCGCAAAAATGCCTGATTATGAGCAATGCCTTTCCAGGGTTGCTGCCACGGTTTGTCTGCCGGTCGGGATTTCTAATTGGGGAGCTTACGCGCTTGCAGCCGCTTTATCGGTATACTATCATCGCTGGCTGGGGCTTGATTACGGAGAAGAGGGGATCATGCTTTCGGCCATGCTTGACGCTGGCGCTGTTGACGGAGTTACTGGCCGCGCCGACAAGTCTGTTGACGGTATTTCGCTGTCAGAACTGGGCGAAATAACCCTTAAAATTAAAAATTGGCATTCTGAGGGTTTTGAGATATAATGGTAAATAAGAAAAAGCCTTTTGTGTTCTTTGTGATTTTTTTTGCTGCAGTTTTGTTGCTCCTTTCTTTTTGGGTTATTCTTCATAGTAGCAGCAAACCAAGCGAGTCCCTTTTAATTCACGATGTAGTGATCAGCACTGAAGTTGACGACACCACACGCCTCACCGGAGCCGTTTCGAGATTTCCATACGGCGAGCGTTCACGGCAGGTTTGTATGCGATTTAACTACAGCAGAGCTGCTGAAGGGGCTGAAATCAGGATTCTATGGTTCATGGGGGATGAACTTATCCAGTCTGATACGTATTATTTGGGCGCTTCATCCGGGACAAAAATATATTGCCTGGCCCGGGAGGATGGACAGCCCTTGCCCAGAGGCTCGTATTCCGTGGGTATTCTGAGCAATTCGGAGCGCATTTCAGGCTTCAGATTCGAAATTTACTAGCGCAACGATGGATTTAAAAAGGTTCCAGTGGCGTTTTGGCGCTTAGTGCGGCAACGCTTAAAAATGTTTGTTGAGGTGAGATTATTTACATGGCAAAGTTAAAAGAAGGGGAAGCGGCTACGAAAAGACCTGTTGAGGCGGCCGCGCCGGACGAAGCGGAGAAAAAGAAAAAAGTCGGGCGGAAGCCGCGGCTGAAAGAGCCTTCGCCCGAAAGTCCTGAGGCAGAGCCAATGGAAGTGAGTTCTGTAAAAGAAACAAAAATTCGCCGCCGAAAAACCACAATTGAATCTGAATCTCCGCCGCCTCCTTCTCCGGCAGCGGTTCCGGCGCTCGAACGTTCGGAAGAAAAGCCTCTCTCCAGTGTCGATACCAAGGTTTCCAGTGGAGTTACGCAGGCCGTTGATGTGCCTGTCGCGCAAGCCGCGCAACGTGAGTCACCGCCGCCACTGCCTCCCACTCCTCCTACTATTGTTCCTATTGCTCCCGTTCCAGCGGTTGCCGTAACCACGCCGGAGACATACAGTCCTCCGATCCCAAAACACTCTTATGGTTACTTAGCATCTCAAACGTTGGCTGATCTACGGAAAATAGGAAAAGAATTAAACGCTTCCGGTCATGCCACGCTCCGAAAAGACGATTTGATTATTTCCGTACTAAGAGCGCAGGCCGAGAGTATGCACTACAAATTTGGCGGCGGCACGCTTGAAATCCTCCCAGAGGGTTTTGGCTTCTTGCGCCCCAAAGGGATGTTGCCGACGGACAGCGACGTGTATCTTTCAGTCTCTCAGATCAGGCGCTTCGGTTTGCGCAATGGGGACGTAATATGGGGCCTCATTCGCCCTCCGCGCGAGCAGGAGCATTATGAGGCGCTGCTTCGCGTTGAAACAGTAAACTTCTCAGACCCGGAGCAGTCGCGTAAACGCGCTCAATTCGGGCAGCTTACTCCCATATTCCCTAACAAAAAAATGAGCCTCGAAACGGGCCCCAAAGAACTGGCCACCCGTCTTGTCGACATGTTCGCGCCAATCGGTATGGGGCAGCGTGCGCTGATAGTATCTCCCCCGAAAGCCGGAAAGACGACACTGTTGAAGCGCATTGCCGGTGCTATTTCTGCAAACTGTCCGGACGTTATCCTTATGGCGCTCCTGATTGACGAGCGGCCGGAAGAAGTCACCGATATCGCCAGATCAGTAGATGGAGAGATCATCGCCTCAACATTTGACAGACCCGCCGACGAACATATACGTGTTGCCAATCTGGCGCTCGAAAAAGCCAAGCGCCTTGCCGAGGCACAAAGAGACGTTGTAATTTTGCTTGACTCGATCACTCGTCTGGCGAGAGCGTCAAACCTGACGGTTCCTCCATCGGGGCGAACTCTTACAGGCGGTCTAGACCCGTCCGGCCTTTATTTCCCGAAACGTTTTTTTGGTTCGGCGCGTAATTTTGAAGAAGGCGGGAGCCTTACCATAATAGGAACAGCTCTCACCGATACTGGAAGCCGTATGGACGATGTTATTTATGAAGAGTTCAAAGGAACCGGAAACATGGAGCTTCATCTTTCGCGCAAGCTGGCCGAGCAGCGGATATTCCCCGCGATAGACATCACTCGCTCAGGAACGCGCCGCGAGGAGCTTCTTATTCCCGATGATGAACTCGCTCGTCTGTGGATATTACGCAAGCGTATCGTCGGCGTTGACGAGGCGGGCGCTCTTAATCTCATTCTCGACAAACTAAAGCAAACCCAGACGAACAAGGAATTTTTGATGTCCATAAAAATACCTTAAAAGCCGCGTGGGCGCATACTCTGTTGAAAAATCACGCTTCGGGGGTTGTGATATAATACCCCCCGTCTGGCGTGTAATTATGAACTCTCCACATATAGTCCTGCCGAGGGGCTTGATTATAATGGAGGCTGGTGTTGCAGGTATAGTGGGAGGGATGTAATTGAAGACTTCCAGGTCACGAAGAGTTTCTTCATCCGGGAAAATCCGATGGGGGTTTCCTCTGGTAGTGTTTTTCATGTTGAGCGTGTCGGGGTTGCTGATAGCATCCTCAAGTAGTCGTTTTTCCGGGGTCGCCTGGGGGAGCCTGATAGACTGGGACGCCTATCAAGACGTTACAGCAGGCGGTTTTATAGTCCTTGACTTCAGTTACGTGGAGGAGCCGATGAGAGCCGCGCATGCTTCCCAAAGGTTGCTGCCTGGGATAACTGAGGTGTTTCCGATGTTACCCGGTCTTGGTGACATCATTGGTGAAATGGAAAATGGCGACGACAGCGATGAAGGCTTTGATTTGGAGCTTCCGTCTTCTGTCAGAATTGATAATTTGCAGCTTCCCTCATTAAATGATGTGCTTTCCGTGGATCTTGGTCCTCTGCCGCGGCATTTGGAGGATTTTGACTTATTTCTCAGCGTGGAAGCCGATGGAGCTAGTAGTTTTGACGATGAATACTTGCCTGGAGTGGAGCCTATTGATGATATTGTTTTGGCCGCAGTTGGGGCAAGCTGGCAGGAGCACGTAGTCAGAGCCGGTGAAACGCTGTCAGATATCGCGTTGCAGTATGGTGGAATCACGATTCAAGATATCGTTCGAGCGAATGAATTAAGAGACGCTCACCGCCTGTCGGTGCAGCAGATATTGTTAATCCCTAATTCGCAGGCGTACATTGAAGATACCCTTGAAGAGGTCAGAACGCGTAAGGCGCGTATCGCGGCTCAGCGAGAGCAGGTAAAACCGGTTCAGATCACTGATTATGTGGTGAATGTTGGAGATAGTCTCTGGTCTATCGCGAGTGCCAAAAATCTTGAAGTTGATACTCTCATCGGGAGCAACGTGTTCAGAAATTCCTCATTGTTGCGCCCTGGGATGGTTTTGCGGATACCCAATCAAGATGGTATTTTTTATACCTTCATAAGCGGGGATAATATTGACGCTGTAGCCACGCGGTTTAGAGTTGCCGTGGACAGGGTGCGTCTGGCAAATCCTGGCGTTGATTTGAACGCGCTGAGTGTAGGCAGCGAGATCTTCCTTCCAGGTGCGCGCCCAGTAACTGTGCCTGCGCCTACCCCAAGACCAAGACCGTCAGGAACCGGTCAAGCACCAACCGTTACAGGTAACGCTCAGTACAGATGGCCTGTTATGGGCAGAATCAGCAGTACATTCGGATGGCGGCGCCACCCCATTACAAGGCGCAACGATTTCCATACCGGTATAGATATAAGGGCAAGCAGAGGAACCCCAATACGCGCAGCTCGTGATGGTAGAGTGACTTTTGCCGGATGGATGGGTGCTTACGGTAATACTGTGGTTATAGACCACGGCGGCGGACATTCCACGCTTTACGCTCATGCCAGCGCAATTCTGGTAAGGCAGGGAGAGCGCGTTACGACTGGGCAGACTATAGCCCGTGTAGGCTCGACCGGCAGATCGACAGGGCCGCACCTTCACTTCGAGGTTCGTGTAAACAACAGGGCTGTTGATCCTCGCCCGCTTATGCGAAGGTAGACGTCAGATTGTACGGTAAAAATATACAAAAGGGCCGATGGTTCTGAAGTTTTAAAAGCAAGCAGGCTGAGCCAGAGCTCTATACTGGCTCAGTTTTCATTTATGCGCATAACACACGCACATCATAATTTCTGAGAGGTCGAGACGAATGGCTAAATATGTTTTCATTACCGGCGGGGTTGTTTCTTCTCTAGGGAAGGGCATAACGGCCGCTTCGGTCGGTACACTGCTGAAAAAAAGAGGATTCAGGGTTTCCATCATTAAATCCGACCCTTATTTGAACGTGGACGCGGGAACAATGAACCCTTTTCAGCACGGAGAGGTATTCGTTACTGATGACGGCGCGGAGACCGACCTTGACTTAGGTCACTACGAGCGTTTTATTGATGAATCCCTTTCTTACGAAAACAGCCTTACGACGGGTAAAATTTTTGCAAGCGTGATCAAAAAAGAACGCCAGGGAGATTACCTTGGCGGTACCGTTCAGGTAATCCCGCATATCACGAACGAAATTCAAGAGCGTTTGCTCAGAGCCGGCGAAGGGCGGGATATCGTCATCGTTGAGATAGGCGGCACGGTTGGCGACATAGAAGGGCTACCGTTTTTTGAAGCGATTCGCCAGATGTCGGCCCGTCTCGGCAGAGAAAATGTCGTCTACTGCCATGTAACGCTGGTTCCATGGCTGGACGCCGCGCACGAGCTCAAAACAAAACCAACCCAGCACAGTGTTCAGGAGCTCAGGCGCATAGGAATTATGCCAGATATACTGGTTTGCAGGACAAGTCGCCCGATGGACGATGGTATGAAAAATAAGATCGCTCTTTTTTGCACGGTACCGCCAGAGGCCATCATAGAAGTGCGCGACGAAGTGGCGATATACAACGTTCCCATAAGCCTTTATTCTCAAAAACTGGACGCGCTCATTCTTAAATATCTTTCCGTTTCGCTTGATGAACGCGGGTGTGGAGAACCTGACCTTTCTGACTGGCACATGGTTGTAGATCGTTTTATGAACGCGCCTGAGAGCGTGGAAATTGCGATCGTAGGCAAATATGTTCAACACAAAGACGCTTACCTCAGCGTGACGGAGGCGCTTTACCACGCCGGCGTGTCGCATAACGTCAAAATTAACGTACGTCCAGTGGAATCAACGGACATGGAAGAACGTGGTGTCGCCGCCGCGCTTGACGGAGTGAACGGGATTCTGATCCCAGGAGGCTTTGGCCTCAGGGGTGTAGAGGGCAAAATTGCCGCTGTCCGCCATGCCAGAGAAAACAAAATACCTATTTTCGGCATTTGCATGGGGATGCAGATGATGGCGGTTGAGTTCGCCAGAAATGTCTGTGGCCTGAAAGAAGCTCACAGCCAGGAAGCTTGCCCCGATGCGAAGCACCCGGTCATTCATTTGATGGAAGAACAGACGGAGATTGACAAAAAAGGCGGAACAATGCGCCTCGGCGCTTACGACTGCGACCTGCTTCCCGACACAATCGCTGCTGCCGCCTATGGAACAGCACGGGTAAGCGAGCGCCATCGTCATCGCTACGAATTCAATAACGATTACCGGCAAAGACTGGAAAACGCGGGCCTAAAGGTCTCCGGCGTATGCGCAGGGCGTGATCTGGTCGAAATAATTGAGCTGCCTGGGCATCCGTGGTTCCTCGGAGAACAGTTCCACGGAGAGTTAAAATCACGTCCTACTCGCCCTCATCCTTTGTTTGTCTCGTTTGTCGGCGCGGTGATCAAGGCTAAATGTTGAAAATAAGCACTCCAGGCATTCTCTTTTTATGCGGTTGCCTGTAAAATGGACGCATTTATTTTGAATCTCTGTATTCAGAATTTTGGACGGGAGGTACGAATTTTGAAAATGCAGTCCGCATTTTTAGGAAAGACGCGTAAAGCGCCGCTGGTTTTTTGGTCAATTTTGTCATTTCTGTCGTTTTTGCTGCTTTTCTCGCTTTTTTTGATTCCTTCGCAGCCAGTATTGGCGGCTGATGGCAATGGTCAGGCTACCTCCATGCAAATGATGGAGCGAGCTGAGACTATCGTGTACGGAGAGCCGAATAGGGGAGGGTTGATCGAACGCCTTAACTCCCTTGAAAGAGAGCTGTTCGGTAGAGATCTGCCGGGGAGCGTCTCTGAGCGCCACGCAGCCATTTTAAATTTTCTTGAAGTGGGCACGCCTGATCAGCCCCCGATGCTTTTCAGGCTTGGAATTGTCGAATGGCTAATAGGGGAGCCTGTTCAGGCCAGGATGGGTGCACTGCAGCGAGTGGAGCGCCTGGAAAACGAGCTTGACGGAACGATGCAGTATGGCAGACCCCTTGCCATGCGGATAGAGCGTCTGCTTGGCTCTCTTTTGCCGGAGCGGATTACCTCTCAGGAGGCGATTCTCCCAACCGCTACTGTATTGCAGGCGCAGTTCCTTGAAGAAGTCAGGAACGCCAGCGCAAGGAGCGGTGACAGAATAATTATGGCGCTGACCAACGACTTATTGGTAAACAATGTACTGATTGCGCCAAGGGGCAGTCTTATAGACGCTTCAGTTAGGTCAGTCAGATCGCCTGGGTTGTTTGGCAGGCGCGGCAGGATAAATATCGATTTTCACGCCCTGCTCACGCTTGGTGCACAGGGTGTTCCAGTTACTGAAGGAGAGGCGTCTGGCAGAGCGGCGGCAGGCTGGACCGGAACGGCAGGTGCCGGAGGAGTAGCACTTGGAGGCGCTCTGTTGGCGGGGCCGTTTGGGCTTGTCTTCGGAGGTTTGATACGAGGCGATGCTGTCAATATAAATCAGGGGGATATCATGTTCCTTGAAACATACGGCGACGTGCGTGTTCTGGGCTTTGCGGTTCCCTCGAACCTGCGCATAGACCCGCGTGCCACAGTGCGGGAAACTGCGGTGGATGCGCCGCCTCAGCCGCAGCAGCAATACCAGCCCTTACCGCAGCCCCAGGTTGGCGAGAGAGAGATAATCCTGCTTCCGCCAGAGCATCAAATAAACTAAATTGAAACAGTAAAGCGTTTTGCAATCGCGCTCCCCCTTGGAAGGATGTGAAGCGGTTATGAAAATAATGCGTTCGTTTATTGTTGGGTGCGCGATTTTCTTGTGTTCAGCCCCGGCGTTTGCCAGTTCGGCTGAAGAGACCATTCGCATACTGGAAAATCGCACCGCGTTTAATTGGGGGCGCGATAGTTTTGTCTGGATAGTACATTACTCGGAAGACCTTGTTGAGCCGTGGGTAGAATCGGAAGCCGGACGCATGGGTATGTCTTACTCAGAGCGAAGGGCTTTCAGGGAAAGTTTTATTTCCGACCTGTCAATAGGCACGGCCGAGCCGATTTTAGTCACTATTCACGCTTTCGGGGCAAGGCCGCTTAATTTTTCCCCGTTTTCCGAAAACATAGCGCTGATCACATCAAGAGGTGAGCGCTTCAGGCCCTTAAGGTACGACAGAGTCTTTGATCACCCCTTGAGCGGAGTCGTTCAGGGGTTGGTTTTTTTCCCAAAACAGAACGACCCCGATTTCGTCATCGGCGTCAGAGGAATGGGCGTGCATGACGAGCGGCTTTTTGTCTTCATCAATGAAGAGCCGTGGTATCGCATACCAGCCGCACCGCTGGAAAACGAAGTCGAGATCGTCGTTGTTGAACTGCCTCCCGCACCACTACCGCCACCTCCCCCCCCACCACCTCCGCCTCCCCCTCCGATTGTGCCGGAGATTATCGAACCCGTTATCGTGCCGGTTGTGATTGAGCCGGAGCCTGACGAACCTAATGAAGAGGAAATTCAGGACGTCGCTTACGTCTCTCGCGAGTATGTGATCAGGACGTTTTTGGAGCATTGGATAAATTTTGATGTGGGCGCGATGTACGCCATGCTGTCGGAGGCTTCACAGAGCCATTTCACCAGGCAAAGTTTTGAGACGGAGCTGAGGGGGCTGACGGATTTCAGATCGGCGCTCAGAGGCGGCTACAGAATAGACTGGCTCGGTGCAAATCAGGCTAGAATTGTCACGGCTAGGCGCATTTTATTCATTCGAACGCTGCTTAACAGAACTTTAAGCGTTGTTCGGGAAAGATCGACGTGGAAAATAGTATGGTAGCGCGGCGCGTGAATTGGAAACGCTGGCTGTTTTTGCTTTTAACGCTAGGCGTAATCGGCGTCATGGCTTATTTTATAGCCATAGACATCAATCGGGATCCAGATTATTGGAACAGAACCCCCGATGACCAGTCTGCTTTGATGATGGAAAATCTGGAATTTGAGCGCGAAGTATCGGGCGACATATGGCGGGTGCGTACTCCTATTGCGGAACGTCGGCTAGATATTGTAGAATTCCATATTGTATACGTGGAGCGCAGGCTTGCCAGCGGCAAAGAATGGCTATTCAGAGGGGCGCACGGGTTGTATTCCGAGGCCATCGCATCGGCGGACGTGACGGATGTGGTGGGGACTATTGAAACGGCTGATCGTGTGTTAAACTTGGAAAGCCCATTCCTTGTGTGGACGATGAACGAGAACACGTTCCTGTTCCCAAAGGGCGTGACTGTGTACGATGAAGAAATTTCTCTGAAAGCAGATCTAGCAAGTATCGATGAATACGGCATTATAGCGCTTAACGAAGGGGCTGTGATTCGGTGGAAAAAAATCACGGACACAGAGGATAGTTATTCGGAAGATAGTTATTCGAACGTTGACAGCGATTAGCAAATAATATACTCACAGAAGAGGCAAAATACCAGTGATGAAAGACAAAAACTTTGTATGCACATATGAAGCAAGTGAAAAAAATGAGAAAAGTGATGAAAAAATCGGCGCCAGTCGCCGTGGTTTTTGTGGTAGTCGAATTGCTTTACTGCCGATCATTTTATTTGTTTTCGCCCTGTGTTACGGCCTTCCCGCGCTCGCTGATGAATCCAGAGTAACGCTGGACGCGGAGCGCGTAAGTTTTGACGATGCGGCAGGACTGGCCACAGCGGAAGGAAATGCCGTCCTGATTCACGGTGATACGACAATCCGTGCCGGACGCATAGATTACGATGTGTCCTCCAATGTAGCCAGAGCTTTTCCTGCGATGGATGGCTGGGTAGAGTTGGAGTCCGAGGGACGCAGGCTTCTTGGGCGTGGTCTAGAATACGACCTCAACAATCAGGAAGGCGTTTTCACTGGAGTGAGAAGCACCGTTGATATTGACGGAGGAACGCTTTTCATAACCGGCGGCGAATTGAGTTCCATGCCTTACGATGTTGCGATGGAACGCGGGCTTATCAGGCATAGGTTACGTGACGCCCCCTACCATGTGGCTATAGCCAGCGATGTATCCGTAACAACGTGCATATTTGAGCAGCCTCATTACAGGCTAGTGACCAGAAGGCTGGTCATCATTCCAGGGCGCAGGGTGATAGCAAGGAGGCCTCGCCTCTATTTTGGAGACACTTTTATTTTTGCCTACCCGACGGACTACATCGTTCGCCTCGACCGTGAAGATGGTCTGATGCACAGCTTTATCCCTTACCTTGAATACAACAGCACAAGGGGATTGGGCATAATTTCGAGCGGCGGCTTTGAACTGGGAAGAGGAACCGCCAGCTTGGGGCTGGCTTATTGGAGTTCAATCGGGTTTGAATGGATGGCCGAGCTTGAGCAGGACATCGGCGACAGCGGCTTTTTTGTCAGAGGCGGCGTGAATTACATCTGGACCGAAGAATGGAGAGAAAAGCACTACAACCCGCATGTTGGGCTGTTTTATGAGCGGAATGGCTGGGAAGCAGCGCTCCGTGTGGCCTGGAGAGAGTACATAGAAGATCAGAAAGACGCTGTGGTTCAGTATAGAGGGCGGCTTGACCGGCGGCCGGAATTCACGCTGTATACACCGTGGATGAGGGATTATACCTTCCGTAACTCATGGATCAGGCTGGGGCTGTCGGCTGGCAGGTACTGGGAAAGAACGTCGACCATGTCCAACGACGCTGTCTCGCGCTACGGCCTTACGCTTCAAAACCGCATCTCTCGGCCTCTTGGCAGGAATGTGACATTTTTCTCCAACACAACCTACGGCATATGGTTTTACGACAAAGACAGTTCCTATCAGGGAACAGTGCACGGTTTCCTTGGACTTAGCTATAATTTTGGCTCAATTGAGCTTATGTCAGGTTACGAGCGCCGTTTCGTATGGGGCGAATCTCCCATGCTCTGGGACAGGTACAGTGAAACGGAGAGGCTTCACCAGTCAGTGCGTATTCCGCTGGGAGGGGAGTTTTTCTTGGTTACACGCGGTAGCTACGACCTGAACGCGTCTATGATCGACCAGATGAACTATACCCTGCAATGGGTCACAGACTGCATGAGGTGGGAATTGAATTTCCGTGATGACCGCACATCTGGCTCGGACAGCCACGTCAGTCTGAGGCTGATTCTCAACGCATTCCCGAACACTCCGCTGGCGCTCGGCAACAGGTAAATTAGAGCCGTTGGCTCTTTTATGAACAAATTTTGTACGTTGCTATCATGTTTTTAGTCTCGAATTTCATGCTCACTATTATGCAAATCGCTATAGTAAATTACAATCCATAACTTCGCAGGGGCGGCGCTTTTGCCGCCTCTACAATATTTTCCCTGATCATATCTTTCAATCCTTGCAGTTCATCTGGAGGCACGGTTTTCGCAACGTAGGACGTGTATATTGTTTTGTTGTGCAGCAAGGGTTCTTTCGCTATATCCGGTGTCAGGCGCATGGCTGTATTGAAAAGCGGCGTTCCAGGTATGGGCGAAAAATCGGTCAACTTAGGATGGCCGCCCAGCTCAATGACCGTCTTTATCGATCTGCGAACGTCTTCAACCCTTTGCCCGGGCAGCCCGACAAGTATATAAGTCTCAATGTCATCATGCCTGTACCCTGCCCGCAGGAGCGATTCCACAGCGCGTTCGTATCCTCGCGCCGCTATTTCGCCAGTTTTGCCTGAGCTGACTCGTGACGTAAACTCGTCTGTACCCTCCAAACTCAGGCGTATCGTGCGAAAGCCCGTTTGGAAAAGTATTTCGCAGCATTCGTCGTCCATTTGTGCCACGTGCAGTCCATTTGGTGTGTGCAGGCGCAGGTTGGGGTAGTTTTCGCGGATGTGACGGCACAATGGATAGAATAGCCGTTCTTTGTTCAGCAGCAGCGCGTCGTCGTAAAACGCCATATCCGTCACGGTGCTGATTGACGCCTGATTGGCGAGGTCTTTTAAGACATCATCCGGCTCGCGCTGACTAAACGTTGGCCATAGTTTGCCTGAAGCGCAGTAATTGCAGGTCATCGGGCATCCCCACGAAGTTATCAGGACGCCGTAAGAAGGAGAATCGTAAAGATCGAGCGCTATTGTTTCGTATGGAAAGGAAAATTGTTCGGTCTGGACAAAATCTGCGCCGCTGAGTCTCGCATGTTCCGGGCAGAGCTGCGCGTAAGCGCCGCCCAAAATTACAAAAGCATCGGGGAAAACCTCTTTCACCGCCTCTATGGCCTCGTATACTCCTCTGTACCAGTACGTCATGGCTGAAGTAATTAAAATTACATTCGGCCTGGGACACGAGGCGAGGCGTTTTCGGAGTTCCGCGCCACCCAGTCCGAAGCGGTAATACCTGCGCGGAATCCCTCGGTAGGGCTCCGGCTTGTCAACTAGAGTCTGCTGCGTTTTCCAGCGTCCGAAATCAAGGCTTTTTTGTGGAGGAGATTGGTTTTTACTTTCATATAGACAGTCGACTAAGTGAACGTTGTTGCCGGAGCGTCTCAGATTTTGCATAATTGAAAGCAGGCCAACCGGTTTCGACCACAGATCAAACCACGTGAAATCGTAAACTGGAGGGTTTATTCCCAGCACTGTCGCTCCTTCCAGGCTCATCAGGGCGTCCGATATATCTCCACCGCTGGAAGACAAAAAGAAAGAGGGGTTTTCGCTTACGCCCCTCTTTAATCTTTTAAACACTGACTGCTCTTTTGACGTGCCCTGATTTTAGGCACTTGGCGCAGACTCTGACTCTGAAGGTAGTTCCATCGCCTATGTCAATTCTGGCGCTTTGAAGGTTGACCAGCCAACGCCGCCGCGTATGACGGTTAGAGTGACTGACCGCATTACCGGTCGTCGGGCCACGCCCGCAACACTGACAGATTTTTGCCACCGTATTCCCCTCCTGTCTTGTACATATCTTAAAATCCAAAATAGCCGAAAATCGAATCCAGCCATTTAATATTAATAATATCAAAAATGTCAAAGCCGACTCGAAGAATTTTACCACAAGTCTGTCCGCGCGAATAGCGATATATTGTCCGAGGCAGGGCAGACGCATCAAACGTCCGATATGATTTTCATTAAGTAGTTATTATCCCATCCTGCCTTTAAGCGTCTGCCTCTGATGCTGGCTTTTGATGATTTATCATTCTTTACGAGATTCAC